>Ga0256829_1002736_pt1 | contig 12813 bp, 14 predicted proteins | sample 131447metaG_FD_185979 | JGI IMG/M metagenome (GOLD analysis project Ga0256829, IMG submission 185979) | Hydrothermal vent microbial communities from Lau Basin, Pacific Ocean - 131-447 | ecosystem: Environmental > Aquatic > Marine > Hydrothermal vents | place: Pacific Ocean: Lau Basin | collected... | reverse complement strand
GATAGGGATTCATGCCATCATCCAGCTGAAAATCACGCTCGAGAAAATCATCCATATCATCAAAGAAGTGGTGATATTCCGGATGCATGCCAATCACGCGGGTGATGCGCACCTCCAGCGCATTCAGCGGTAAATTCGACTGCGCCTTGTGCCATGCATCCCAGAAAACCTGACGATGCGCCCGTAACTGCTCCCGGCTCGGGCCGCTGTTTTCACTCATTGGTGACTCCATTATCCACGCTGCGCCAGACTTCTGACAAAACTCGCACAGAACACAAAAGAAAAATATTGTCCAAACATGGCGTATTTCTTAGCGATCTTAGCGTCTTGGCGAGCGTCGGGCCTGAGAGGCAATACTCTCGCAGAGCCGCAAAGATCGCAAAGGAAGCGTTCGCTGTGCCGCGTTGGTTCATGCGCTGCCAAACTGTAGCAGGATCATGGCAACGATTCATCCGCAGGTTGGGACATTCATGACGACTGCATCGATTGCCAACAGCAGATTATCAAAGTGGCTGTCAGAAGTGATCAGATGGAAAAATTATCCCGTCTGATGCGGAAAAATATTCCCATCGGCAACAATATCCTCTGCCATAGCCATCATAAACAAATGGAATCATAAGGTTTTTTAAAATACGAGAAGTGGCAGAAAACTTGCGATACAAGGACAGGCAAACAATTCGGGTACGTCATTCGAGTACCAGATGGCAGGAGTCAACAATGCAGTTAGGTTTCTTTATTACAGGCGTGGCCGGCCAGATGGCGCAGGGTAAACTGGATAACATCAGTAACAACCTCGCCAATGCCAACACCACCGGCTTCCTGGAAGATCGCGTCGCCTTCTCTTCCCTGATGTCCAGCAAAATGGGCCGCGACGGCGCACCCGGGCAGACATCGTCGGCTTTTCTATCCATGAACCGACAGTATGTCAGCACGCAGGCCGGCCCCATCCGCCACACCGGCAACGATTACGATTTCGCGATTCGCGGCGACGGCTATTTTCGCGTCCGCATGGACAATGGTCAGGAGGCGCTGACGCGGGCCGGCAACTTCAAAATTGACGCCGATGGCAATCTGCTGACACAGGGCGATCTGCCGGTGCTTGATCAGGGCGGCTCGGCAATCAAACTGCCCGCCGGCGCCGTGAGCGCCACTGAAAACGGTGTCATCTATGTCAACGGCGAACCGGCTGCCGACCTTGGCATCGCCATGCTCAAGGATGAACGCCTGATCCACAAAGTGGCCGGCGTGCTGATCACCACCCCGGCCAGCAACATCTCCGAAGCGGATAAATCCATCTCGGTGGTGCAGGGCTCGCTGGAAGATTCCAACGTCAACTCGGTCAAACTCATGGCGCAGATGATCGACACCATGCGCTCATACCAGTCAATGATGAAAATTGTAGAACAATACAACCAGCAAGCCGGCCTGCTTAATGACAGGGTCGGCACTGTGCAGGGATAAAGGAGTTAAATTATGATGCGATCATTATGGACTGCCGCCACCGGCATGGCAGCACAGAGTCTCAACGTGGATGTGATATCCAACAACATTTCCAATGTCAACACCACCGGCTTCAAACGCGGCCGGGCCAATTTCCAGGATCTGATGTACCAGCAGCTTAAAGCGCCGGGCTCGGAAGCCAGCTCCGCCGGTACGCAGGTGCCGACCGGCATCCAGATCGGCCTGGGCGTCAAGGCGACCAGCGTCGACAGCATTTTTTCAGAGGGTAGCTTTCAACAGACCGACAATCCGCTCGACCTGACCATTCAGGGACGCGGCTTCTTTCAGGTGCAGCTGCCCAATGGCGACACAGCCTATACCCGTGACGGCAAATTCAGTATCGATTCTCAGGGTCAGATTGTCACCCAGAATGGTGATCCGGTGTTGCCCGGCATCACCATCCCCACCGACGCCCAGACCATTCAGATCGCTCCGGACGGCACGGTTTCAGTCGTTCAGCCGGGTGCAACCCAGAGCGTCGTGGGGCAGATTCAAATTGCCGACTTCATCAATCCGGCCGGTCTCACCCACTTAGGTTCCAATATGTATCAGCCCAGCAACGCCTCCGGTGAGGCGGTGATCGGCAACCCATCCGAAAACGGGCTGGGCGCCATCGGTCAGGGCATGCTGGAGATGTCGAATGTCAGCATGGTGGAAGAGATGGTCAATCTCATTGCAGGCCAACGGGCCTATGAGATGAACTCCAAGGCGATTCAGGCAGCCGATCAGATGCTGCAGACCGCCAACAACGTCAGGAGGTAAGCATGTTCACCCGGCCATGTCTGAAACGATGCGGTGTGCCTCTGCTGGCGCTTGCTCTGCTGACGCTGCTGCCTGCCATGAGTTTGCCTGCTTCTGCACTGGCGACGCCGGCGACTGCCCTGCAGCGCTCACTGACATCGTTTTTCAGGCATGGCGTGGTGGTGCGCGGCGCTGCCGCCGAATTGATTCGGGTGGAACGCTGGCCGGAAACGCGCGGCGCGGTGCGCTGGTCGCTGCCGTTGTCGCTGCACGGCCATCCCAAACGTTTTTCACTGATCGCCGAGCAGAATGGCAAGCGCTGGTATGTGCCGGTGCGCGTCCACTGGTGGGCTACCGCCATCGTAATGAACCGCTCCGTTTCGGCACGAACCTTGCTCACACAGGGTATGTTAACCAAAAAACGCACCGATATCGCCGGCCATAGCGGCCAATGGAGCGAACAGGTCGGAGAACTGCTCGGCATGCGGCTGAATCGTCACATGAACAAAGGCGATGTGGTGCTGAGCAATTTTGTCAAACGCCCCCCGCTGATCAAACGCGGCGATCTGGTGCGCATTATGCTTGATATGGGACGACTGCATATTCGCACTGAAGGCAAGGCGTTGCGCACCGCCGGGCGTGGTGAACGCATTCTGGTCAAAAACCTGCGCAGCCATGAAGTGCTGCAGGCGGTGGCCGAAGATACCGGCGTCGTACGGGTGACATTACGGGGGACTTCAGGATGAATATCGCGACGATCACCTGCCTGCTGGCGGCATCGGCAATCGCTGTCAGCGGCTGCATGCCGAGAGTCGATAAAGCCGCCAATGCCAAACAGCAGCAGGCTGTGGAACAGGCGCTGAATGCGAAAATGCCCGATGCATCACATACCGGTTCGTTGTGGGCTGGCGGCGGCAATGGCCTGCTCTCCGATCCCAAGGCGTCGCGCGTGGGCGATCTGGTCACCGTGCTGGTATCCGAAAATGCCAAGGCCACCCGCTCTCTGGGTAGCAAGCAGAGCAAAAAATCCGATCGCAAGGCCGGCCTCTCCGCCAGCCTCAAATATGGTGCGGCGCTGGCCAATAAGGATGTCAATCCCTCCGGCGATGTCGGTATGACCAACTCCAAGACGTTTGACGGTTCCGGCTCAACCAACAATTCCGACACCCTGACCGCCAGCGTCACCTCGGTGGTCATGCATGTCTATCCCAACGGCAATATGCGCATTGTCGGCAAACGCGTGATTAATGTGAACCACGAACCGCAGGAGATCACCTTCTCCGGCGTCATCCGCCCGATCGACATCAGCTCAAGCAACACCATTCCATCCTCCAAGGTGGCGCAGGTGCATATCAGTTACGGCGGCACCGGCGCGCTGGCCAATACCGCCCATGAAGGCTGGGCGTCACAGGTTATGGATCAGATATGGCCATTCTAAGCAGTTGCCGGTTATCCCTGCTATTGGTGCTGCTCATCGCAGCGCTGCCCATGCAAACGCAGGCCGAGCGCATCAAGGATCTGGCCGATATTGAGGGCGTACGCGGCAACGCGCTGGTCGGTTACGGACTGGTGGTCGGCTTAAACGGCACCGGCGATTCATCCACCTCATCGCCGTTTACCGTCAGCAGCATCACCGCCCTGCTCGAACGCCTCGGCGTCAATGTACGGGCCGACATCAGCAAAATGAAACCGAAGAATATTGCCGCCGTCATGGTCACCGCCGAACTGCCGGCATTCGCCCATCCCGGCGCGCAGATCGATGTCACCGTCTCCAGCATCGGCGACGCCAAGAGTCTCAGAGGCGGCACGCTGCTGGCCACGCCGTTGCTGGGCGGCAACGGTCGCCCCTATGCTGTGGCGCAGGGCGGCGTCTCCATCGGCGGCTTCGCCATCTCAGGCAAGGGCGCCAGCGCCACCAAAGGCCACCCCACCGCCGGACGCATCCCCAATGGAGCGCGGGTGGAAAAAGCGGCGCCGCGCGGCCTGTCCGCCGATCAGGATCATATCACTCTGACCCTGCACAACCCCGATTTTACGACCGCAGGCAACATGCAAAACGCCATCAACAATAAACTCGGCAAAGGCATGGCGCGCGCTATCGATAGCGGCACCGTGCAGGTGTGGAACCCCGAGGGCAACGCCGTCGCCCTGATCGGCAAGCTCGAACAGATCGATGTCCCCATCGATCATCCGGCTGTCGTCATTGTCGATGAGCGCACCGGCACCATTGTCATGGGTCAGGAGGTGCGTATCGACACCGTCGCTGTGGCGCATGGCAACATCACGGTCAACGTCGCCGAAAACCCGCAGGTGTCGCAGCCCAACGCTTTTGCCGGCGGGCAGACCGCCACGGTGGATCGCACCAGCGTCGATGTGAAGGAAGAGGAGGCCAAGCTGGTTGTGCTGCCCAAACAGGTGTCGCTCTCCAAACTGGTCAGCGCGCTCAATGCCGTCGGCGCAACGCCGAGCGACCTGATGGCGGTTTTGCAGGCGATCAAGGCGGCCGGCGCCCTGCATGCCGAATTGAGGACGATGTAATGCGTGATCTGGTTGAAACAGTCATCGACGGCATCCTGCAACGAGAACAGATGCAGCAGCATGCAAAGCGGCAGCAACAACACCGCGCTGCCATCAAATCCCGCCCCGCATCAGCCGCCCCCCGCAACCCTATGCATCTGCACGCTGCGCCCGGGCGCACAATAGCAGCCGACAAAAGCAAGGATCCGGCCCTCTGGAAAGCCAGCCGCCAGTTTGAAGCGATTTTTGTGCAGCAGATGATGTCGGAAATGCGTAAAACCGTGCAGAAATCGGATTTTATACCAAACGGCTTCGCCGAAGATGTGCATGGCTCGATGATGGATGACGCCATCGCCCGGGCCAGCGTCCGCCACCACAGTTTCGGCATTGCCGAGAATATTTACCGGCAACTGGAAGCGGCGCAATCGCAAGGGAAGCAGACGGCCGCATCACCGCACCGTTCCATTCAAGAAATGTCGCATGCCGCCGATAAATTAAAGATGGACGACAATCTCACAGTGGAGGCCAGCAACCATGCGCATTAATCGCCCGACCGGCCCGACCGGCATCAGCAAGGCCGGCAACACATCGAAAAGTAAAGGTAAAAGCGGCGCTTCCAAACGCGGCGGCGACTCTGTCAAGGTCAGCGATGCCGCGTCACTGCGGGAAAAGGCGCAAATGATGCTCGGCGATATGTCATCCGTCCGCATGGAGCGCATCGAAGCGATCCGAGATGCGCTGGAGAGCGGTATATTCCAATCGGACAGCCGCAAGGTCGCCACGCAGATCGTCAGCAATGCGCTGGCTGAGCATCCGTGGTCATGAGCATGCCAAGCGAGCAGGCCATGCAGACGCTGCATCAACTGCTGGAGCAGATGAATATCTGCGCTGAGCAACTGGAAAGCATTACCCGCGATGAATACGAAGCGATTCGCAGCCTCGATGCCGAAACGATATTGCAGCTGGGCGACCAGCGCATTCTGGCCCACCAGTGTCTGGAACAACTTGAACAGCAGTGTCGAAACCTGTTCAGTGAAACACAACTGTCCGGGCAGGTGACGCTGTCGGCTATGATTGATATGTATGCCGGCATCGATGCATCAGAGTTTCAGGCGCTGCGCAGAAATCTGTATGAGCGCATCGTCAAGGTGAACCGTCAGAGTCAGGAGAATCGCATGCGCCTGCATGCCGCCTACAACGTCTCCACCACGATTCTGCAGAGCCTGGGCCTGAGCAACGCCGAGCAGACCTACCAGCGCAGGATGCCGGGATGATTTTTGACAGCCTCAATATCGCTGCCAGCAGCCTGAAAACGCAACAGCGGGCCATGGATGTGGTGTCGCACAATATCGCCAACGTCAACACGCCCGGTTATTCCCGGCAAACCGCCGATCTGGCCACCCTAGCATCGGAAAAAGTCGCCGGATTGAATCTCGGGCGCGGCGTCAAAGTGATGAATGTACGCCGGGTCGTCGATCCGATCATCGCGCAGGCGCAACTCAATAACAGCTCGCAGCTGGCCTACTGGGACACCACCCATACCGGCCTGAACTCAGTTGAAAATGTCTTCGGCAGCCTGCAGAGCACCGGTCTGGCGTCCGCCCTGGACGGTTTTTTTCTGGCCTGGAAACAGCTGGCCAACAACCCGCAGGATCACGGCCAGAAGGTCAATGTCCGGGCCAAAAGCAATGCGCTGGTCGACAGCCTGAACAATATGAAGACGCAGCTGACCAGCGTGCAGAACAACACCGACGCCAATATTGACCAAGCCATCACCAAAGCCAATCAGATTCTGGATAATATCGCTTCGCTCACCATACAGATCAACCGCCAGGAGGCTGGCAACAAAGGCGCCATCGGTCAGGCCAACGACCTGCGCGACCAGCGCGATCAGGCGGTGCGCGATTTAACCAAACTGATTCCGGTTCAGCAGGTCAATACCGCCGATGGCGGGCTGATGCTACAGGCGCCGGACGGCGCCCTGCTGGTGCAGGATGGCGCCGCCCGCCATCTGGCCCGTGGCGGCGCCGGCAACAGCAACTTTTCCACCATCGTCATTGCGGGCGGCAGCACAGCGATCGACCAGTCGCTGCAGGGCGGTCAGATCGGCGGTATGATCAACCTGCGCGACAACAAACTGGGCAATTATATTCAGAAAATCGACAGCATTGCCGCCAACCTGATCTTTTCCACCAATCAGATTCACGCCAGCGGCGCATCGGCAACACACCAGACCAGCATGAACGCCGGCCAGGCCAGCAGCCCTGCTCTGGCGCTCGACGCCGCCACGCAGAGCGCCCCGTTTGCGGCGAAAATTCAGAACGGCAGCTTCAAGCTGCATGTCTACGACAACACCGGGGCGGCCACGCCGGCAGGCGGCGTCGCCATTAACATCACCGCCGGCGTCACCACGATGAACGACATCGCCGCCGCCATCAACGCCGTCGCCGGCGTATCAGCCGCTATTGATGCATCCGGTCATTTAAGCATCACGGCCGCAACCGGCAACACGTTCACCCTCTCCGGCGACAGTAGCAACGTGCTGGCCGCTTATGAGATCAACAGCTTTTTCCATGGCGATAACGCCGGCTCGCTGGCCTTGTCGTCAGCAGTGCAAAATAACGCCGACGCCATCAATACAGGCGCGGCGGATGCAGCCACTTCGGTCGTTCAGGCTGGCGACAACAGTTCGGCCCTGGCGATCCTCGGCCTGCAAAACAGCGCCCTGAGCATCGACAGCACGCCTGCCGCCAGCCTGCACGACCGCACCACATCGCTCTCCACCCTGTACGGCACCGATACCGCCGTCTCTTTGCAGCAGAAAGACTATCGCAGCGTTGAAGCCGATTCGCTGAACAATCAGCGTCAGGCCATATCCGGCGTCAATACGGATGAAGAGTTGATTGCCATGATCAAATTTCAGCGCGCCTATCAGTCATCCGCCAAGGTGATCACCACCACCAATCAGATGCTCGACTCGCTCATGGGGCTGATCCGATGAGAATTTCCACGTCCATGCTCTATAACAACCTGCTTGCAGGCATTCGCAACCAGCAGACCATCCAGAACGACGGCAATGCCAAAATCGCTTCCGGCACCCGTTTTCAGACGCCGGCCCAGTCCGGCCTGGACTACAAGGTGTCGCTGGATATTCGCCATGCGCAGGTGGCGGTTCAGAGCAGTATCGACGCCAGCAAGGAGGTGGAGTCGCGACTCAATATGAGTCAGACCCTGCTTAACGACATGGGCAATATTTTAACACGCGCCCAGGCGCTGGCGGTGCAGCAATCATCCGCCCAGTTAAGCGCTTCCGAGCGGCAAGCCGCACTGCAGGAGGTGAACCACCTGGCCGATCAGTTTCTGGCCGACGCCAATCAGAAGTGGCAGGGCCAGTCGCTGTTCGCCGGCACTGCGGTGGATCAGCCGGCATTCACCCAGGACGCTGCAGGCAATGTCACCTACAGCGGCAGCAGTCAGGATCGCATTGTCTCAATTAGCGACAATCAGCAGATCGTCAGCAACATTCGCGGCGACGACCCCGCCTTCAGCGCCGCCTTTTCAGCCCTGCAGGGATTCAAAACGGCGCTGGCCAATAACGATACCGCCGCCATCCAGACATCGCTCGGCAACCTGAACAGCGCCGGAGACGGCATCATCAATCTGACCAGCGACGCCGGCGCCAGACTCAACGCGGTGCGCATATCCAGAACATCTTTTGAGGATATGAAGCTGAATCTGGACAAACAGCTCAATCAGCATGAAGGGGTCGATATTCCGGCCGTTGTCGCGCAGATGCAGCAGTCCCGCATCGCCCTGCAAGCGGCTTACAATCAGATCGCCCAACTCAAAACGCTGAGCCTGACCAATTTTCTCAGGTAACGGCTGATGCTGGTATTACGCAGAAAAATCGGACAGGTCATCCGCATCAATGATGATATCCGCATCATCATTCAGGATGTGCAGAACGAACATATTGTTCGCATCGGCATCGAAGCGCCGAAAGACGTGCCGGTGCACAGGCTGGAGATTTACAACCTTATTCAGCAGGAAAACCGATCTGCCGGCGGCGCAGATGCGATCGAATGGCTAAAAGGAGCAACCCATGACAGCAGTGCAGGCGATACAGAAGAACATCACTGATTCGGAACCCGATCACGGCGGCGCCTTCCACTTTCCGCAGGGCATGGCCGGCTTCAGCGACGCCCGTGAATACGGCTTTATCTATCAGGGCCATGGCGACATCGCCTGCATCCAGTCCACCGATCACCCAGAAGCCGCTTTTCTGCTAACGCCGTGGGATGAACAGCGTTTGGGCCCGCCGCCGACGCTGCCGGCCGAGCAGCTCCAATGCATTCGCGCCAGTAGTCAGGAACAGCTGATGTGGATGCTTGTGCTCAACCCCTTTGCCGACCCCAAGTGGGTGACCGCCAACCTCAGGGCGCCTGTCGCCATTAATCTGGAGATGCGCATGGGGCTGCAATATATTCGACAGGAACAGGATCTGGAGATCCGCTACCACTGGCAGCCTCAGCCGGGATGAACGAAAAAATCATTCTGAAATTATTCGGCAGGAGTCAATGAAACAATACTGAATGGCTTCCAATTGGAAACTGCCAGCTCGGATCCGTTTGCATCCAGGCTGGTGACCCGCCACTTCAGCGGTTTATCGCTGTGTTCGCTCAACCATGGCGGCGCCTGATAACGGCCTGCCCCGCCTTTAACCACAGCCGAGAGGATTGTCTCGTCGCCATCCAGCACCTCCAGCTTATCGAACGCTGCCGAGCTTGCTCCAACCCAGGAAAAATCCACTGCCGCATCCGCAGTCACATCTTTTTCGGGCGACAGCAGCTCAACCACGCCGCCATCCACGCCTTGGAGTTCCGGCTTGCCGACATAATATCTCAACATCGGCATCGGAAATCCTGCCGCCCCACCAGCCGCCACTGTACCTGAAACTGCATTGGAATTACTCTCTTTATCGACAGTCGCTTCCACTCTGAACAGCAGTTTATAGTAGCCGTTCACCTGATGCGGAATTTTGCTGACATCCGGACCGGGCACTTCGACTGCGCCGACAGGCGGTAAAAACAGATCGAAACGCCTGAGCACCGTATAGCGCTTCTGCAAAGCCCTTTTTTCAACGGGCAGCGATGCCTCGGGCAACAGATCGAAATCAGTCGGCTCCTGATCGCCCGGCATCACAACCTCCCAGCGCCCAGTCAACCTTCCGGTGCCGTTAAATCGAATATCAGCCACCACCTCCGGCGGTGTTGAACCGCGTGGAATCACCACCACGGGGCTATCCGTCATAAATTTCATCTTCACATCCACCAGAGAGAACGGAATGCGTGCGCCGCCGCCAGCCATGCGGCAGGTCACCACGACAAACTGCGTTGGATTGGCGAAACGGCGCACATAAAAGAACCGGGAGTCGTTGCCTCGCTGAGCATCCTGATAGGCCCTACGCGCCACTGATGCAGGAATCGACATAATGTCGGTAAAGTTTTTTACACCGCCGGTTCCACTGTTGCGTCCAAGATTGTTTCTCAGTGGCAAGCGTCCGAACACCGTACCGGGCACGCATGGATCAGTTGCAGAGACCCCCGTCGTGACCACCTGACCGCACCAGAACGCCTCTACGGCCGTTTGCCCTGCAGCAAGGTTCTGAAAGGTCAGGAAGACCGTGCTCGGACTGGTATGGCTGACATTCACGCCGCTTGGATTGACGGCAGTAACAGCAGGGGCTTTGGTAGCTGCAAGCATGCAGCTACACATCATCAACAACAGAGTCAGGGCTGGTTTTAAATTCCGTATCATTGCCTTCACACTCCTAATGCGCATTGCCTGTTTCATGTTAAAACATGCTCAAACTGAAGCCGGCCTGAACCGTCCAGTTGGTCACATTCGAACGAAACGCGAACAGGTTATCAATACTGTCGTTAATCTGCCTGTCATAGCGCAGATAAGCCTGTCCGGGAATCTTCCTGCCATGGTAACCGGGAATCTCATACTGCCATGCCACCTGGGCATTGGCGGAAAGACTCCGGGCGTTGGCATTTTGTTGCGAATCGCTGTTGCGGCTGGTTTCGAGAATGCCGCTTATCGTCCAGTTCTCAAACAATATCCAGTTCAGCCCGATATTACGGCTCAGCGTATAGTTGGAAATCGCCTGTTCAATATCCCGGGCGCTGTTGCGACTAATGCCGGCAGTTAACGTCAGCTGATCGAAGATACGGAGCTCTCCGTTCACGCCATGCAACACATTCACAAAATCTGAATTGGCGCGTCCGAGCTGACGATTATCCTGCCTCGAACGGTTATGGATATAACTAAGACTCCAGATATCGCCGCTCCAGTTGGCGGCGAGTTCGAGCGTTTTGGTCATCTGATCGGGAATATGCCCGGGAGAAAAACCCGAAAGCGGATTCAGGTCCGGACGGTTGTCGCCAAACTGATGCACCAGCGTATAATTGGCATTGAGATTCGGCAGAAAAAGTGGAAAGACGCCGCCTGTAGCATCGCCAGCCAACATGCTTTTCAATGGTATCGATGCATTACTCAGCAACTGGCGTGTTTTTGTGGTGAGGATGGTGGGTATATTATCCAGGTTATCATGCATCTCCTGCAGCGATACGCTCACCGTTGCATCCCCGAGCGTCGTGTTGGCTGAGACAAGGTGACGCATCAGATCGGCCAGAGGCAACGAGCCGCCCGATTGCCCGACTGTTTTATACAACGGCGCGATGCGTTCATACTCATAGGCCAGTGAAAGAGAAAGCGGTTTACCGGATTTAAACTGGCCCTGATAGGCATTGAAGACCAAACGCCCGAACAGGGCGCTGTCATTGGTCTCATTAACCGGTACAACACCCAGCCCCTGATTCAAAGAAGGGTCATTGGTGTTTCTGTAGCGGCTGCGCGCAGCCTCAAACTCTGCCGTGAACATCGATTCCGGCGTGCTGGCCGAAGCCCGCAATGCCATGGTTCTGCTATGTTCCGCATCGTTAATTTCCCCGATATTAAAGCCCGGATCAGAAAGCTGGCTGCCTTGTGACACCAACCCCTCCACCTTCAACGCACCGGGCCTTTCAAATACTTCCGCGCTGATTTTTGCGCCAAAGATTCTGTTATCGGCTTTTTTCAAACCGACGGCGTTATCGTAGCCGACAATGGCAGTCGTACTCTGGGCTGTCGCCGCCAGAGAGACGCGATCCCCGAAACTGTAAGATGCATTGATTCCGCGATTCATGGCATTGCCCAAAATATATCGTCCACCCTGAAACTGATCATGGCCGATGCTGAGTCTGGCAGCGCCTTTATTAAGTGTAACCAGATAGTCGGACAGATCGACTTTGGGCGCATGATTGCCTTTTTGTCCGAATCTCAATGCTTCATCGCGATGGCTTGTGCCGATAAAATTACTCTGCACCTGCATGGAAAAATCACCACGCGCCAGATCCAGGCCTAGCCCGCCCTGACCGGTTAAATCATGAAATGTTGACCGCACAGGCGGCCCGGCATCGGGCGAGTGCCCTTCCCTGAATTGCGCTTTGACTGTCAGATTTAATGTCGGCGTGATCTCAAAACGATCAAACCCGGCCACCTTGCGCACCCTGATCTGCACCGATCCGGCCTCCTGCCATTGATCATTGCTGACCGTATATAGTTTGATCTCCCCTTCACCGTTAGGGAGATCAATCACGCCTGGCTGAAACACCAGCTCATTACCTTCTCTTTTGAATAGCGCCGTCAGATCAGTACTGCCGACAAAAACGCGGATCTCATATGCTCCGGACAAGTCATCCAGATCAATGCGAACTTTCGCATCCGCATCCACCCACTGACCATCAATGATATTAGAGCCGGTAACCTGTACAGCATGTGATAACCGGGGAGCAACCAGCAGAGTACACAGCAAATAGAAAACGACTATGGCAAAACGGCGATGCATCTGTTTCCTCCCGATCCGATAGTTTGGATGATTGATTCTGAATAAAACGAAATATCGCCAAACTTTGGTAGCCTGCCTATACCCAGAATTGGGTATAGGCATTT
>Ga0256829_1002735_pt1 | contig 12814 bp, 14 predicted proteins | sample 131447metaG_FD_185979 | JGI IMG/M metagenome (GOLD analysis project Ga0256829, IMG submission 185979) | Hydrothermal vent microbial communities from Lau Basin, Pacific Ocean - 131-447 | ecosystem: Environmental > Aquatic > Marine > Hydrothermal vents | place: Pacific Ocean: Lau Basin | collected... | reverse complement strand
TACTTTTATCCTTGGACGAAAGTGTCACCTAATGGGTGATAACAGAAAGTGACTCTTTCGTTCTTCTTTTATCCTATTATACGGTACTTCCTCTTGGTGGCTTATTTTTCTATTTCGTTATTGGGGAGTTCTCTTGAGTATAAACTAATAGTGTTTATCTTTTTCTCTAGTAAGAATTTAACTATTTTTCAAATCATTACAAGCTCTAAGTTTTCCATCTGAGAGTATGCAAATTATGGCTTTCCAAACATCTAGCATGGTCTCTTTTTTATACTTCTTTTTTAGAGCTTTAGCTATCTTTTTATCTTCTTTTTTCTCTTTGATAATCTTTTCAAAATCAAATAGTAAATCGTGCATTTTTATTGAAATAGAATATCCGTATCGGTTGTTGTCCTTGTATTTTTTAAGGCTCTTTTTTGAATGAAACTTTTTGTTATACTCTTCTATGGCTTCCAATGTATTATCTAGTCTTTCTTGAAAAAGCATTTTGTCATAATGGACCGAAGTAAGACTTTTACGCACAACTATCATAGTAACACTCTCTACGCTGGGAAGCGTATCTCCATAAATATCATTTAAGCCTTGTCTATAGATAGGAATGAGCTCTTTTAGTTTCCATTCATCTTGATTGCAAATTTTCTCAATTGAGTCAGATTTTATCTTGGAGCAGATAGAGAGTACCTCGGCATCTCTTACTATTGTACGTTTATCATAGTCTTTGTAAATAAAACTGTTAATTGCCAAAAATTGCATCCCATGCTTTTTTATATAGGCTTTACGGACTTTCTCTTCATGTTTAAGTATTTTTTTATACCATTTATCAAAGGCTTTATCTGAGACATACTTTTTGTTTCTATAGAAGCGAAATACAAGCTTTTTATTTTTGGAATGCATTACAAGAAAAATATTGTTGACATCTTTGCCTTTTTTGACAAAGATCTCAAAATCCTTATTTTTCCCAAATTTATACGATGCATCATCAAAAGAAAAATCTATATAGTCCATAAGGTGGAACCGAACATAACTTCGAAAGCTATTAAGACTCTTTTTGGGTACTTTTGCACCATTAAAAAAGTTGACAAAAATTAATTTTTCTAAGATATTCTCCACACTGTAAAAATTTCTAAATTTTTTTGTATAGATTGGTTTTATAGGTTCTTGATACCCAAACTCTCTTTGTATATCTAAAAGATGCTCTTTTTTATTCGAATGGAACATCCTAACAAGAACGCCAAACTCTCTTTGGGCTCCATCTATATCTGTCAGTGCTTCAAGGTATCCTTGAAAAAACATTTGGTAGTCATTGATTGTTTTCATTTGTAGTATAGTCAACTCAAGAATTTATCTATTGAAAGATTTGGATGTGACTATATCATTAGTATATCACATGCATCCAAAAATTGACTAAAAATTTATTTTCACTATACATCTTTAGTCATTACATAATTATCGATTTATCATAAGCCCATAAATACGTTTCAAAAGTACTCTATATGATTCAATATGTGAGAAAATATCATCCGCCAATGCTTCATGATAGGTATGAGTTGCTAAGTTTCTGTCATCTATCATCTGTAAGAGCAGAGAAATTTCCTCTTCATTCAGATACCCTACAGAAAAGAATTCACGCATACATGCTTTAGGTGAACGACACTCCAAACCATCATGTTCCAATAAAAACTGCTTGATACTCTTCCACGCTATCTCTAAAGTAAATTCAAATCGCTGAATAGTAGAATCTCTAAAAAACGCATACTCTTCTTGTGCCTTATAATCATTTGTTTTGGTAATTGACTCTTCAAGTCTAGAGAGTGCATTGTCAAAATCTTTAAGTTTTTTGTCTAGTGCCACACTATCCCCTCTTTTTGAATAATACCCTTAAGATAAGAAGCTTTAGAGAGGTCAACCAAGTCTATTTTATACGGCACAAGAGACTCTTCTAATGCAAAACGAGCTTGAGAAAGTCGTGAAGAAAGTGCCTCTCCTTCAATAGCTATATCAATATCAGAATGCATACTCTCATCTCCCCTAGCCCGTGAGCCAAAGAGATATATTTTCTCATGAGGAAACTGTGCTACTAAAAAATCTTTTACTTCTTGTATTGTTTTCATATTTTGATTATAGCACAACTTCTACATCACCCCTAATATAAAAACCCAAACAACCAAAGGGGAATTTTATCTCCAAACCCTAGCTCTATATCGTCAGCAACTACATAGGAGTTCTTTTCATCTTTGATCTGCTTAAAGGTTTTGTTTTTGCCACCTATCTCAAAAAGACAATGGTCATCTACCAAGAAATCACCTATTTTACTATAATTTACTTGATGACCTTGGCTCAATGTATTTACAAAAAATGCCTCTCGAACAGTTCCTTTTTTAGCATCTTTACAGTAAGCATAATAGAGGTTTGGGTTGTGTAAGTAAAGTTTGGCAGGCTTAGAAAAGAGTCCATCGCCTCTACTCTTAGCCCTAAGTGCTAAAAATATAGAACCACGTGACAAATAGTCAATATAAAGATAGAGTCTGTCTCTTTGAATACCTACTTTTTTACTTAATTCACTAATATTAATGGTGTATGGTTCAGAAAAGCACAATAACTTCACTAATTTTTTAAGATTGACTACATTTTCGTATTTCATGGCAAATATAGACGGTAAATCAACTTCAATAACAACATTTATCGTACTCTCAAGCCTATCAAGATAACGTTTGTTATCTTCAAAATAAAAAGGATAATAGCCCTCTTTTAAATAGGTATTAAAATGTGCTAATGGTTTAAACTCATTTAAAAGTGATGTAGCAATGTGAGTATGATTTGAGAGTAGCTCTTCCAAGCTATAGCTAGGTAGCTCTTTGCCAAGCTTCAACTCCAAAAACTCTCTATATGACAATCCTTGTACATGAGTGATGATTGCTCTTCTACTTAGGTCTGCTTTTGAATGCTCTAGTTTCAAGGCACTACTTCCAGAAAATATCACTCTAAGTTTTAGTCTATCATAGATATTTTTGAGCTCTATCTCAAAATTTTTACTTTTATGGATTTCATCAATGGCTAATACTTCTCCACCATAAAGTTCAAAGAGGCGTGCTATCTCAAAGAGACTCAAATCTGAGATTTCTATCATGTCAGCAGAGATATATAGCTTTTTTTCAAATGGTAGGTGTAGAGCCTGTAAATGTTGAAGTATAGCCGTAGTCTTACCTACACCTCTAGCCCCAACAAGCCCTACCATTTTTTGATTATAGTCAATGGTTTTAGTAAAGTATCTTTCGTAGCTACTTTCACATTGCATAATAAGTCGTGTAGAGTTTTCTAATAAAAGTTCTAATAAATCATCCATAATGCACTCTTTTTTACATTATTATACAAAAACATCATTAAAGTGTAGTATACATACTACAAAATTAGTATATAAGTGTATTATTCCAATATAATAGTCTGCTGTCCTATCTCCTTATAGTGAGAATAATAATACTCAACAAACTCTTTTATCTTCTCATTTTCAGGCAAATAGATACCCTCAGTTTTCACAGTATATTGTTCCAAATATTCACTCGCATCTACTTTTTTGAGGTAGTTGTCTGCTAAGTTTTTATAGGCAGAGATATAAGCTTCTTTCATCGCATCGTACTTAGAGTAGTCTATCTTTATCTCTCCATCATAGGTGATGATACCTGAGCCAAACAATATGTCTAAATGGATAAGCCCCTCACAGTAGTAAGGCAATACCTCACCCACTTCACGCCAAGCCATGAGCCCTACGGCACGTGACACTACATCATCTACTACATGATTTTTCAGTGCCTCTTTTTCATTATGGAAAAATGCCATGAGCCCACCAGAGGTAGCTTTGAACTCTTCTATATTTTTAAACTGACCTGTACCATTCATCTTGGTTTCAGTATCTGAGTCTATCCACAAGATATGCCCATACTCATGCCCTACAGTAGAGATATCATAAAGTTCTTGCCAGAGTGCAGGGTTGGTATCTATCAGCTCTCTTTGGGCTTTGACAAAGGTTTCTCCCATGGTCTCTACCGAGAGTTTCATCACAGGCTTAGACTTTTTAGACTCCATTACGAAATCTGCATAAGCAAAAATTTTCTTGCCAAGCTCAGCGGAGACCTGCTCATCGTTAGGTACTACCTGTGCAGAAAAAAGCCCATTAAACTCTGCTGCATAGTAGAGTATAGGCTGACCGATGTAGAGTTGCGTCTCATCTACTTGCGTGAGGTTCTTAGCCATTGTTTTTTTGGCTTGACTTCCAAACTGCTCTGCCATTTCAAAGGCAAAATCTTTAATATTTTGTCTTGTAGGTGAACCCTCTTGCAACGCAGGATTGACAATACGAAGATCCCATTCTAGGGCTACTGCCTTTCTATAGTGGTCTTCATAATACTCTAGTGGATGCCCTACCTGTAAAGGTGTCTTCACTGCCATCCATTTTCTGTCTACCTCTGCCCATTTGCCTATGAGTTCATTTGGTACAGTGTGAGCAAATGCATCTTTTAGAGACGCAAAATACGCTATCCACTCCTCTTTTTGCCCAAATACCTCATCTTCATATTGTCCTAGTAGTGCTATAAGTTGTTCCAGTGCAGTAGTCACACCCTCTACCTGCTCAGGGAATGCTTCTGCATACGCTACAGATTTATATTGGGGAGTCAGACCCGCAGACGATTCATCACTCTGTGACAAATCATCAGAGGTCAGACCCCCAACTTTTTTAAGCACAGAATAACATCTGTCACCCACACAGCCACTCCCATCTTTATCAAGCAGTGATTCACCCTGTAACATCTCAAATACTTTGGCATCGTCTCCATTAAAGAGTTCATTGAGCTCAAGGTTTACAGAGTGGATGATATGATCTGTCCAATGACTCTGCCACTCGCTCAGACGGATACCCACAAAATGCACACCCAAAATAAGTGCACGGTAAAAAGGTGTCAATAACTTATGCTCTTCTACCCACGCAATGAAACTCTCATGACGGGTAATGTGCATCGTACTTGCAAAACCATACGCCAACTCTTTTTTCATGGCTATCTCTTTTTTAGAAGCACCACTCTTCTCTAACACTTGCTCCAACGCATCTTCACGCAAGTTTACTATACGCGTAAGTGCTGCCATCTCAGAGTCTTTGTCTCTAGGGATATCAAGCAGTTTTAAAAAAGCATCCACCACAGCATCTGCTCTGTCATGCGTCTTGCTCTCATCAAGCAGTTCATAATACTTGTTCAAACTCCCTTGTCTATGTTGTAACTCATCATAGATGATTTGTAGGTCTTTCATAAATTGTTGTTGTTTACGACTCTGCATTTAGTGCCTCTCTGTACTGAATTTTAATTCTTGTCATTTCTATCAATCCTTATCTTTTACTGCATAAAAGGCAACATGTAGTGCCAAAAATAGCTAAATCATTTATCTCTTTATAATGCTCGTCAGATATTTGCATTTTGTTTTTTTGGGTTCGTTTCTTTATTTGTTGCATCAACAAATAAAAAAAGGAACGAAAGAAGTTATTTATTCTTCAACATCCAAATAATAGGCTTCGCCAAAGCCAAAGCCTTCCCACGATGTGAAATCGCAGACTTCACATCATCATCTAATTCACCAAGTGTTAACGCATACCCTTTTGGGATAAACATCCCATCATAACCAAAACCTTTTTCACCACGGCTCTCATCTATCACATCTCCATGCATCCAACCATGCACCACATACTCACCATACTTTGAGACAATAGCAATAGCCGCTGTATAATACGCTGGTGTAGACTTCAACCCTTTTTCTTTGACTGCGTCTATGAGTTTATATAGATTGTCTTTATCTGTCACACCCTCACCTGCATAACGTGCAGAGTAGATCCCTGGAGCACCATTTAGCACAGGGAGTGAGATACCCGAATCATCAGAAATCACAATATACTCTTCTCCCAATTTTTCATAAATAGTACGCGCTTTAATGAGTGCATTCGCTGCGAAAGTGTCACCATCTTCAACTATCTCAAACGCACCCAAGAGGTCTGAAAAAGGGACTACTTCATCTTGACACATTTGTTTAAATTCGCGTAATTTTCCTTTGTTTCCTGTTGCTAAAACAAGTTTCATCCGTAATTAACCTTTTAGTACTATAATTAAGACAAATTTTACCCTATTGGAGATATTAACATGATTAAACAGATTATGCCTCTTAGCCTCATCGTTGCACTAAGATTTTTCGGACTTTTCATCGTACTTCCTGTACTTTCCATCTATGCACTTGACATGCCAGGTGCCACACCATTTTTAGCAGGTCTGGTTGTGGGTGGTTATGCACTTACACAAGCTGCTTTTCAAGTACCTTTTGGGCTTATGTCAGACAAATTTGGACGTAAACAAGTCCTTCTATTTGGACTACTCATATTTATTGCAGGTTCAGTCATCGCTGCACTTTCAGATGACATTTATATGCTTCTTATCGGGCGTTTCTTGCAAGGTGCAGGAGCGATTGGTTCAGTTGTATCTGCGATGATTGCTGACCTTGTAAAAGAAGAAGAACGTGCCCATGCTATGGCTATCATGGGTGGGACGATTGCTATGTCATTTGCCGCAGCGATGATTATCGCTCCTATTGTAGGTGGTAACTGGGGGATAGACAAACTCTTCTGGCTCACTGCGATACTTTCTGTGATGGCGATAGGCGTACTGTTTACCGCAGTACCTAAACCACCAAAGATAGTACACACCTATTCAGAAGAAGAGTCTAAGTTCTTTGAAGTTTTTAAAGACAAAGCATTGACACGTATGTACATTACTTTCCTTTTTCATTCAAGCATTATGACAATGGCATTTTTCATCATCCCAGTGGTAATGACACATCCTGTCACAGAAGGTGGATTTGGCTGGGAAAAAGCAGAGCTATGGAAGGTCTATTTTCCTGCGATGATATTTGGGTTCATCGCCATGGCTCCAGCAGCTATCTTTGGTGAAAAGTATGGGAAAGGTAAAGAGATATTTATGATCTCTGTTGCCGTCATTTTCCTAGGATTCATCGCGATGGGTTTTGCAACAACACCATGGGTTTTCATCTTGGGTGTTGTTCTTTTCTTTATCGGATTTAACATGTTTGAGCCACTCTTACAAAGTTTTGTAGCCAAGTTTGCCAAAGTACACCAAAAAGGTGCTGCACTTGGTGTGGCAAATACCTTTGCCTACACAGGTATCTTCTTTGGGGGAATCTTAGCAGGGTACCTCATGCAACACTACGACAGAGCTACACTTGCCATCGTCGTTGCTGTTATCGCCGTAGTATGGTTCATTTGGGTAGCCACAATGCCTAGCCCAAACAACAGAGGAAACGTCTACCTACCACTAGACATCTTCGACCGTGATAAAGTACACGCACTCACAGAACATGATGCCATCGTAGAGTCTTACGTAAATGAAACAGAAAATATCGCTGTGGTTAAATATGATAAAGATTTGATAGATGAAGATGAAGTAAGAGGGATGTTGAGTTAAAACTCAACATTAAACTCTTTCTTGCCACTCTTGTGGCTCTCTTTTTGTATGTAACACGGCTAAAACAATAACAATATCTTCTCTTATAACAAAAAAGATACCATACGGAAACCTACGAAGCAATTTTCTTCTTACCGATTTGTAAATATCTTGATAAAGTTTAGGGGTTCTTGTTATTTTGACATATGACTCTTCAAGTGTAAGTAAAAAATCCTCTCCTAAGCCTATACGTTGAGACTCATACCAAGCATACACAAATTTTTATATCGTTATAGACTTCTGGTTTAAATGCAATTGTGTACATCTAGGCTCTAATTTTAGTTTTTATCTCATCCCATAACATAAGATTCTTAGGATTTTCTTCTAGTGATGCAAGTCTAGTATCTAGTATTTCTTTTTCATATTGAGATAACACCAAATGCTCTTGTTCTTTAGCAATAGAGTCCCAAATCTCTTCTACAAGGAGTATACGTTCTGTAATATCTAACTGTTTTATTTCATCTATAGACATAATACTATCCTTTTTGATTTGAGTTATTATATCATAAAAGCGTATCGGAGACCATCGTAACGAGAGACAACTCAACATCTATTGTTAATCGTACCACCACGCTTGCTTAATTGAGTCATAACCTGCGATACCCATTCCCCGCGAAATTATAAAATAATACCCTATCCCTTTTCTACTATAACCACAACTGTTATTGGAAAACTTAGGATTTAAAATTATCCTATTAACATCACTTAATTTCTCTGGATATTGATTGTTCTTTTTATAATAGACTTCTAACAACGGTATATATTGTGTGCAGAAATCTTCATTGTCTTTTGAGTCTATATTTAAAGTAGAGAATAAATAACCAATGACAAAGATAAAAACAAAGAGGAGAGATAAAAGACCTAGTACTACTTTCTTCCACATATACTCTCCTTTTTATAAAAGCTTAGAGTTTACATTCTCCAAGCGTCACAACTCTATACTCCACATCCATCAATGCACAGGCACGTTTCATAATACCTTCTTGTGTAAATCCAAACTTCTCGAAGAGTAGGTCAGCTGGTGCTGAAGCTCCGAAGGTTTCCATGCCTAGTACGTCATCTGCGTAGCGGTAGTACTCTGTCGCTGTAGCAGCTTCTACTGCTAGTACTTTGGTACTTGGGTCTACTACTGTATTTTTGTACTCTGCGTCTTGCTCGTTAAAGAGGTCAAGACATGGTACAGAGACTACATTGGCTTTGATGCCAAGTACGGCTAAGTGACATGCTGCTTTAAGACATGGCATAAGTTCAGAACCTGAAGCCATGAGTGTGAAGTTTGCATCTTTACGTTTTTTCACGATGTAAGCACCTTTACTTACTTCACCAAAGTCACGCTTTGGTTTAAGTGTTTGTAGCTTTTGACGGCTAAGTACAAAACCGTGTGGTGCAGTCTTTATGCTTAATGCTGTTTTCCATGCTTCTACATTTTCAGTTGCGTCTGCTGGTCTCCATACATAGAAGTTTGGTAAGGCTCTAAACTGGCTGAGTTGTTCTATAGGCTCATGTGTCGGACCATCTTCACCTACACCGATACTGTCGTGTGTCCATACAAAAAAGTTTTGTATTTTAGAAAGTGATGCTATACGTGCCGCAGGTTTTAAATAGTCAGAGAAAATGAAGAACGTCGCATTAAATGGAATCGTCGTACCATAGAGTACCATAGCATTGGTAATAGCCGCCATAGAGTGCTCACGGATACCAAAGTGTAGGTTTCTACCTTTAGGGAAGTCTCCCATGTCTTTGAGTTCTGTTTTGTTACTCGGTGCAAGGTCTGCTGACCCACCTAAGAAGCTCGGTACGGCTTTGGCAATTGCATTGAGTATCTTACCGTTAGAGTCTCTCGTAGCCATCGCTTTGTCTCCAGAAAAGTCTGGAAATTCAATGCTAGTAAAGTCTGGATTCAGTAATTTTTCAAGTGCTACATTTTGCTCTACAAGTGGTGCCTCTTTGTGTCTGTGAATCCACTCTTTTTCTGCAAGTTCACCGTTCTCAATAGCACATCTAAATCTAAGTAGTACATCTTCAGGCATGGTAAAAGTCTCTTCAGGGTTAAAGCCCTCTTTCTCTTTTGATTCAGCGATAATCTTGTCTCCAAGAGGCGCACCATGTGTATGGTGTGTGCCTTCAAGCTCTCCAGCACCCTTACCGATGATAGTATTGGCAATGATAATCGTAGGTTTTGTAGCTGTTTTTACTTCTTCGAGTACTTTTTCGATGTCATCATAACAGTGACCGTTTATCTTCTTCACGTCCCAGTTTTGTGCTGCAAAACGTGCGGCAACATCTTCACTCCAAGCGATACTTGTATCACCCTCGATGGTAATGCAGTTAGAATCGTAGATAAGTACCATATCTTTAAGCCCAAGGTGTCCAGCTAGTGAACATGCTTCATACGAGATACCCTCTTGTAAGTCACCATCTCCACAGAGACAATATACTTTATGGTCTATCAGCTCACAAGTCTCAGAGTTTACCTGCTCTTTGGTAAAGGCTTCAGCCATAGCAAAACCAACGGCATTGGCGATACCTTGTCCGAGTGGTCCTGTGGTTATCTCTATACCTTCTGTGTGTCCATACTCTGGGTGACCTGGTGTTTTAGAGTCTAGTTGACGGAAGTTCTTTAGGTCTTCAAGACTTACATCATAACCCCAAAGGTGAAGCAGTGAATAAATCAGCGCTGAACCATGTCCACCAGAGAACACCAAACGGTCACGGTTGAGCCATTTTGGGTTTTTTGGGTTGTGGCTTAGTTTTTCTGAAAGTACCACAGCAATGTCTGCAAGTCCCATAGGTGCACCGGGGTGTCCTGAATTTGCTTTTTGCACCATATCTGCTGCTAAAAATCGAATGGTATTTGCCATTTTTTTACGCATTTTGTTCTGCTCGGTCATTACTGCCATGTTTTTTCCTTTTATTAATTGTCTTCTTAAAAATTGGCAAAGCCAATCTTTTAATTCATCTCACTAAAGCTTCGGCTTACGCCTCAGACTTATGTCTATTGAGATATTTTGTTATCAAGGGTTGTAAAGCTATTTGGAGCTTCTCATCAAACGTTTCAAATCGTCTTTGTAAATCTTTTGCTAAAGCATCTGCCTCTTCAACAGTTTTCTCTAGTCCTAAAAGATTGACAAAGCTATTTTTATCACCATCATTTCCTGTGGTTTTTCCTGCTTCTTCTTCACTCTGTGTTTCATCTATAATATCATCTTGTATCTGAAATAACAATCCAAGGTCTATCCCGAAGTCATAGAGTGCTTTTTGTACCTTAGCATCTAGCCCCACAATCACTGCACCCATCTGCAAAGAAGCGGCTATGAGTTTGGCTGTTTTGTTGGTGTGTAGTACTTTTATCTGCTCAATGCTCAGTGGCTGATTTTCAAAATAACAGTCTATCGCCTGACCGAGTACCATACCTTCTCCCCCACCATTTTGGGCTAAAAGTGTAACCAGTTTGATTTTAATATCTTCACGCAGTGGTGCCTGAGAGATTTTTAAAAAAGCATCAGTATTGAGTGCGTCTCCTGCAAGTATGGCTGTGACCTCATCATAACGTTTATGAAGTGTTTCATTACCACGACGCAAGTCTGCATCATCCATAGCTGGGAGGTCATCATGTATAAGTGAATAGGTGTGGAACATTTCTAACGCTAAGGCTACAGACAATGCCCCATCATAAAGCATTGGCTCATAGGCATCTACAATGCTTAGAAGTAACATAGGTCTAAAACGTTTTCCACCAGCACTAAGCATGACACCCAATGCATCTTCATACACAGGATGAAAGCTTGGTGCTTGTGGTAAGTTGTTACTGAGATATAGCTCGAACCTTTGCATTGTACCCTCTAAAATAAATTGGTAAAATTATAGCTAAATTGGCTAAAATAAGCCTATGAGAAGAACTAAAGTTCACTATAGGGAGGCACTAAATGCCGAGTCATAAAAGAGAAACACAACAAACACTTATACTTTGGCTCAAAAGATTACTCGGATTTACCGCCATTTCACTATGGATGTACATCATCTACACCATCGCACAATCCCCTGCCCCATTTAGAGAACAAGCACCCTACTGTATGGTAAGTACCATGATGATTTTTGGAGTGTTATCTATGAGTTTTAAAGGATTGGAGTATTGGGAGAAAAGGGCGTAGCGCCCCATTAATCACACGAAGTGTGCCTTGTCGTCCCGAACACCCTTGAAAGCAGAGCGATTTGAGAGGGGCGACGCTTTTTTGCTTCGTTTTTTCTAAAAAGATGAAGAGAGAAACAACACCACAAGTAAAATACATGGAAATTTCAATAAACAAAAAGAAATCTACACCTTACACTTCTTAGCAATAAAATCAATCTGCTCCTCAAGTGACAAACCTTCCACATCTACCACTACATCAGCCAATTTCTTATACGCCTTTTCACGCTCTTTATAGAGTTTTTTTGCCTTTTTCTCATCAGAGAACAAAGGACGCTTAGCCAATTTAGATTCTGAATTCTTTGCAGATTTTAGACGGTTATGTATCCATTCAAAGGAAGCATCCAAAAGTACAACCGTACCTAGCTTCTTCAAGTTGTTTACCTTATAAAATCCACCACCACAAGAGATAAAAGTCTTATCTACACACTTTTCTATCCAGTCAGCAGTCGCTTGTTCCTGTGCACGAAAATAGGCTTCACCTTTTTTCTCAAAAATCTTTTTAACTTCTTTGTTTTCTTTGGATTCTATCAGATCATCGGTGTCTATAATGTATGTACCATACTTTTTTGTAAAAGCACGCGCCGTTGTACCCTTACCTACACCCATAAAACCTATAATAATAATATTATTTTTCAACGTTCACACCATATTGTAACGGTCAATAATCTTTTTAATTCTTTTACGTAAGTTTTTCAATGCATCAACAGCATCTTTTCCCTCAGCCATGAGTGAATCAAATTCGTCAAATTGGATTTTCGCTACCCAACCGATTTTGGTATGTCTTTTAATACCCACAAAACGCACTTCACCATAATGCTCTTTTGCCATTTTATATATTCTATCTATTCTCTCATCTAATGTTTTTGCTTCTTTACTCAATCTATGTCCTTTGATTAATTTTAATACAATTATAGCATAGAGTATTACAAAATGATTACGTTATACTTAATCCCCAATAACGAAATAGAAAAATAAGCCACCAAGAGGAAGTACCGTATAATAGGATAAAAGAAGAACGAAAGAGTCACTTTCTGTTATCACCCATTAGGTGACACTTTCGTCCAAGGATAAAAGT
>Ga0256829_1002734_pt1 | contig 12815 bp, 14 predicted proteins | sample 131447metaG_FD_185979 | JGI IMG/M metagenome (GOLD analysis project Ga0256829, IMG submission 185979) | Hydrothermal vent microbial communities from Lau Basin, Pacific Ocean - 131-447 | ecosystem: Environmental > Aquatic > Marine > Hydrothermal vents | place: Pacific Ocean: Lau Basin | collected... | reverse complement strand
CATGGTATAGGGCATTGGATGGGACTTGATGTTCACGATGCATGCCCATATAAAGATGAAAATTTCAAAGAGATACCTTTAGAAGAGGGGATGATTCTTACAATTGAACCAGCTATTTATATTGATGAAGATGATATAAAAGTGCCTAAAAAGTATCGTGGTCTTGGTATAAGGATAGAGGACGATATCTTAGTAACTAAATCTGGATATGAAAATCTTTCTAAGGCTATAGTTAAAGAGATACTTGATATAGAAAATCTCTTTTAATTAGGGTTGTTATAGCTATAGCTCCAACCTGTAAGTTTATCAACCTTTGCTTCATTGAAGTTCTGTGAATCTGCTAAAAAATCCATTACAAACATAACTGCATAGGGGATATTTTGCTGATCCTTTGGGTCAACTAGAAGTAGTGGCATCGGTGTATCTTGTGCATCTGACTTAGCAAAACCAACTGGCATAAGTTGACTCATGAGCTCTGCAGGCTTACCAATAGCATTTTCTTCTAAAAATTTATCAAGTATTGCTTTTTCAATATCTTTAGGGAATTTTTCATCACTATTGAGAAATATTGTAAAATGGATAGGTGTCTCTTTAAAATGTTCTGGTGCAACATCTGCCATGATGATATACTCAACATTTTTAAGATGCTCAGAAATCTCAGAAATTTCTAAGTATTTATCCGTATTGATTGCATTTGCAACTGGCATTAGGTGTCCTCTTTTTTTATAAGTGGTTCTCCAAGCTTCTCTTCGATTTCTGCTTGAATATTTGCCATACCTTGACGAATCTCATCCATAAAGTGAAAGGGCACATCATCATCTTTTGACCAGATGACCTGATCTATATTTCCACCATAGTCATCACCTAGCTCTTTTATCTGCTCTTGGTACTCTTCTAAAGTGTTGCATACAACTACTCTATCATCAACGGTGTCTTTGAGTTCTATGCACCACGCAGTTCTATCTTCATTAAGTTTTACAAAACTTTCAAATATAACTGCCATTAGCGTTTAGTCTCATCAAATCTTTTAGCAAATCCTTCAAGATCTTTCTTCTTCAAGTCGCCATTATAAACGATATCTCTTGGATCTAAGTCATCATCATTTAACATCTTTGGTACAGCATCTCCATTTGCAATAACTTCCATATGAGCATCTAATTCATCTTCTGAATATGCCATTTGCATATCGGCAGTTATAACATGTGGTATTGCCTCGACAACACGAAGTTTTTTCAATTCCTCTTCAACACCAGAACCCTCTATGGTGATGATGATATGACCAGCCTCATCATGCATATGGTAATCGCACTCAGGTGTATTTTTCAGAGACTCTACAACTTCATCTAAAAATTTTGGTATAGTCTTTACTACGATACTTGATATATTCATTTTATTTTCCTTATGTATTTGCTTACGAATTTTATCATATAGTTTCTAATAATTTGATTTTTTTATCGTTACTAGCTAATTAAAGCACCATATGCTATATATTTTTCTCCTATTTAACATTATACAAGTTAATAATATTGCTATCACTTGAACTAAAAAATTGTTTCTCTCCATTAAATAGAATATTTGTCAATGTCATTTTATTTCCACCATATACACCGATTGTGTTTTGTGTAGTAGTATTAAATACCACAATATCATTATCTTCATCACTTGCATAACCTGCTAACTTACCACTAGGTGATAGTCCTACGCTATATATTAAAAAACTTGATTTTTTATAATAAGAAGACTTGGATTTTAGAGAATATACAACAGCACGCCTATCTTTACCAGCGGTTATAATTATTCCATTTTTATAGTCAACTTGAAATACATTGTCTAGGTTTTGACCTGTTAATATTTTTGTGATAATACCATCTTTTGCATTACATATTTTCAATGCACCGCTTTCATCAGCTACTACGATTTGAGTTTTATCTTCATTGAGTACAAAATCAGAAAATCTTGCACCACTTGCTTGCATACGCCAATTTTCTTTTTTTGTTTTCATATCAAAAGAAATAATTTCATTGCTCAACAATGCTAATATCAATGTATTTTTATTTAAAAATTTTGCTTTTGCAATAGAGAGGTTAAATTTTTCATCAATTATTGTTTTATTTTTTCCATTAGAATGGATATAAATACTTCTATAACCTTGTGAAGCTTGTGACAGAATTAGTAATTTTTTATCTAAAATATCAATAGAAAAAATTTTAGAGTTTACTTCATCGCCTGTAAAATCTTTTATTTTTGGTATTTTGATTTGTTTGATAATTTTTTTAGATTTAATGTCAAAAATATCAATTGTACCATGAGTTGTTGCACTATATAATTTTGTATTATTCACCAAAATATCTGTTACAGCCCCACTAGATTTATATTTAGCAATTGGCATTATTTTTGCACCGTAAAGTGATGTGAACAATATAGTTATCAATAGTAGTTTATGAATCATTTCTTATAACCTTTATATCTATAGCATCTGCTGGGCATCTACTTATGCAAAAACCACAGGATGTACATTTATCATTAATTAGTGGCATAAACATAGCCTGAAAATCAATGGCATCATCTAAGCATGGGTCTTTGCAAGAAAAACACATAGTATGGTTCCAGCTAAAACATTTACTTTCATTTATTGTGATAGAAGCATTGATATTTTGTTTGTACTTAACATCAAGTACTCCAGTTTTACATACGATTGCACATTCATCACAAAAGGTGCAACCATTGGTTCCAAACACAATGTAGGGTGAACCATCTTTAGAAATTTTAATAATCTCTTCTTCACAAACACTGTCACACCTGTCTTCACAAGTTGAACACTCTTTGAGAAAAAGAGCTTCATCTTTAAAATATGGCGGTCTTAAAAATGTAGTATTAGTTTTTTGGGCTTCACCCTTAAGTGAAGCACCAAAAGAGGAAAAAAGCTCTCTTCTATTCAAACTATCAACTTTAGTGATGAGTCCAAATACTTTTACCAGCTTCTGAGTTTTTATTCTCAACATCTTCTTTAGTTACATAACTTTTACCATCATGAATAGTTTTTAAACCAGTTGTAAAAGCTTTACCACTCCAACTTGATCTTTTTGAACCATTAGGAGCTGTAAATACTGCTTGAAAAGTATTTTCATTAGCGTTACCCTCCGACTGTCGAGCATGACATTGTGAACAGTTAAATCTAGAATTTTGTAGGTGACTTGTTTTTGTAATTAACACTTGATTTTTGTAGTTATTAAGTGCTTTTTCAAATTTACCATCAACAATTTTGTTACTAGGTCTAAAGTTAGTAAAATGAGATACTGGAATTGGTGTAGCACCCATTGCAGCAGCTACATCTGGCATATGACAACCTATACATTGGTTTGAACCTACTTTAATCGGTAGCATACCAGTTGTATCATGTGGTATCAATGGTGGGGCATCTTGAAATGCTCTTTTTATTTTTGTACTTGAACCAGCACCTGCTTCTCTGTACTCAGTTTTTATAGGTATTGTAGAATTTTCAGTATATAAATCTGTCGTTCTAAGACCTAAAGACGCTTCAGTTATTGTTGGCTTGACACTAGTTTGTGAAGCTGACTTAACACCATCATTACAACCTACAATTAGTACTGCCGCAGCAATTAAACCAATTGAAATTTTACTTATTGCTTTCATTGTTACTCTCCCGTTTTTTTATTTTTGCAAATTTTCTTAAAGAAAATCCAAGAGCATCATCATCACATACTTCGATACATCTTGCACAATTTGTGCACTCACCAGATAATACTGCTAAGCTCTGTTTGTTTATCATATGTAGTACTTGACTCTCAGGGCATACTGCTTTGCATTTCATACATGCTGTACAATTTTCTACAGTATGTTGCACTTTTATAAGACTTGTTTTTCCAACTAGTGAATAGAATCCACCAAGTGGGCATACATGTCCACACCATCCATTTTTTAACACAAATAAATCAAAAATGAAAATGATGAGCATCGCTGCCCATCCAAAACCTAAACCAAATACAATACCTCTATGAAGCATAGATATTGGTGAAATGAATTCAAAGGCTGTTATGCCTAAGATAAATGATAATACTAAACTCAAAGCTAAAACCCAATAACGCATATTGCGAGATGCGGGTTGTCTCTTTGCTATAGCATCTATACCTAGTTTTCTTCTAAGTAATGCTGCAGCATCTGTTATTATATTGATTGGGCAAACCCAAGAACAAAAAGCTCTTCCGCCTATTACCAAATAAAAAACTGTTACTATCAACATACCTACAAGTAGATCTGTAGCCATAACTGCACCTGCTACTAGCATTTGTAGTCCTGCAAACGGATCACTTAAAGGAACTATCCCTAAAATTGATGAGGCACTAAGGTTTCCCATTAGTAGCGTCCATCCCCAAGCATTTGCTCCAAAGTATAATACAAGTAAACCTATCTGGGTAAATCTTCTAAAAAATAGATAACGATATTTATTCCATAGCCTAGTCATTAGTATAAATCTCCGCTGTCATTTAAAGAATCAAGGGCATTTTCCTTACTTAATCTAGTTTTGGTTTTGATTGCATGAGCATTTTTTACACGCTTATCGTCCTCTTTATCCCAACCCTTAATATAGTAATCACCTGCCCTACCTAGTGCTACCTCTCTAGGCAACACAAATATAGCTGCTTTTTCTGTTACACAAGCTTTCTCACAAAGTCCGCAACCCGTGCAAATATCTGTGTGAACTATTGGTTTCATAAAAGCATGTTTACCTGTTCTCTCATTTTTTTCATATACGATTGATATAGCTTCTCCTAAAAGTGGACAAGCTCTATAACATGCATCACATTGAATACCCCAAAATGCTATACAACTACTATCATCAACAACTGCAACACCCATTTGGGCTACATTTATATCAAGTTCTCCATTTGTTGTAACACTTGATTCATCCAAAGCACCTGTAGGACATACAGGCACACAAGGGATATCAGGACACATATAACAAGGTATCTCTCTAGGAATAAAATATGGAGTCCCTAAAGGTTTGTTGTCACCTGGTTTAGCGAGCAATAATGTATCATAAGGACAGGCTTCAACACAAAGCCCACATTTGATACAAGTTTTCAAGAAATCTACCTCTTTTATAGCTCCAGGTGGACGGAGTAGGAGTGGTGAGGCTATAGCTTCCTCAACATAAGCACTCCACACGAATCCACCAAGGGCAGTTATACCTATGCCCCTAGCCATATTTAATATAAATTTTCTTCTATCGCTCATAATTTCACTTTCTTCTTATTTAGTATCTATAAACTATGCTTTATAAATTTTTACAGCACATTTTTTATAGTCTGTTTGTTTTGACATTGGACATGTCGCATCTAAACATACTTTATTGATAAATACCTTTTCATCAAACCATGGAACAAACACTAAACCTCTTGGAGGTCTATTTCTACCACGAGTCTCAACTCTAACTTTTACTCTACCACGGCGAGATTCAACCCATGCACGACCACCTTGCCTAAGACCTTTAGCTTTTGCATCCGCTGGACTCATATAGCATAATGCCTCAGGAACAGCACGAAATAGTTCAGGAACACGCATAGTCATAGTACCTGAATGCCAGTGTTCAAGAACACGCCCAGTTGCTAACCATGTATCGTACTCTGCATCTGGCATTTCTGGAGGATCCATATACGGACGAGCAAATATTTTCGCTTTATTCGTAAGTGGCTTTTTCTTAGAAGATTTATCTTTTCCAGTTAATGTACCATGTTGTAGAGCTTTTGCAAGTGTTCCATAGTATGCGTACTCAGATGTACTTCCAGATTTTGCAACAGCTTTTGCAGCATATGGATCGTATTTAACATTAAATCTCCATGCTGTTTCTTTACCATCAACAACTGGCCATTTAAGTCCACGAACTTTTTGGTATACATCAAATGGTGCGAGGTCATGACCATGTCCACGCGTGAACGCTGCATACTCTTCCCATAGATATTTTTGGATGAAGAAACCATAACCGTTAAACACTTTACCATCACTACCAACAACATTACGAGCATCTCCATAACCTTCAGAGTTGTCATAACCTTCTTGTATAGGATCTTTTTGATCAAGCTTATAAGATTGAGCAATTTTGTTAGCAAATAGAATTTCATACATAGTAGTATCACCACTATAACCCATTGCGTAGGCAGCTTTTCTAACATCAGAAAGTGGTTTTTTACGAGGACCACTTGGAGCATAAGCACCCCATAAATCATCAACAGTGAAGCGTTTTGAAAGTTCAACCCATTGCCAAGTATCACTCATAGCATCACCAACTGGAAGAACTTGTTGTCTCCAATGCTGAGTTCTACGCTCCGCATTTCCATAAGCTCCCCATTTTTCATAGATCATAGCAGATGGTAAGATAAGGTCAGAAACTTTAGCTGATATACCTGGGTATCCATCAGAAGTTACAATGAAGTTATCCATCTCACGAGCTGCTTTAATCCAGTGAGATGCAGATGCAGAATCTTGATACGCATTTGCAACATTTACCCATGCAAATTTTATCAATCCATCTTCAATGCCTCTATGAATAGCCATAATATGTTGTTTACCAACACCATTTAAAGTTGTTTCTGGAATCATCCATTTTTTCTCAGCCATTTTTCTATGAGTAGGATTTTTAACCATCATATCAGCTGGAAGTCTGTGTGTAAATGTACCAACTTCACGAGCAGTACCACAAGCAGAAGGTTGTCCTGTAAGTGAATATGCACCAGCACCTGGTCGCGCTTGTTTGTTTACTAGGAAGTGAACATTGTAAGCTAGAGTGTTATCCCAAGTACCACGCGTATGTTGATTCATACCCATAGTCCAGAAAGATACTACTTTTCTACCTTTTTCAATATACAGGTCAGCTAGTTGTTGTAGTTTTGCTTTGAAGCTCTCAAGACTTTCATCTGGGTCACCTTTAACAATTTTAGCTGTATAGTCTAATGTATACGGCTCTAGTGATCTTTTATACTCTTCAAATGAAATTTCCCAGTGACCTAATGTACCACCAGTATTTTTCATAGTATCGCCCTCTTTATAACCAAATGGCTCTAAAGCTGGACCCTCTTTAGCAGAAACTACTTTACTCATCTCTTTGTTGATAGTTTGCATCTCTTTAGCAGAGTATTTACCAGCACTACCGTCAGGACGACGAGGATTCAATGATTTTTCATTTGCGCGTCTCATACCGTAACCAAGATTTACTGGTCCAGCAGCGAAGATTAAGTTTTGTTTAACGAAATCCCAATCAATAATTTTTTCAGCATCATCACGCATTACGATTTCTCTTGCAACATAGTTCCAAAGAGCAGTATCAGTATTTGGTGAAAATAAAATCTCTGTATCAGCTAAATCTGATGTACGATGTGTATAAGTTTGAATAGAGATAACTTTTACATGCTCAGGATCTGATAATTTTCTATCAGTTACACGAGACCATAAGATCGGGTGCATCTCTGCCATATTTGAACCCCATGAAATAACAGTATCAGTCAACTCAATATCATCATAACAACCAGCAGGTTCATCAACACCAAATGTTTGATAAAAACCAACAACCGCAGATGCCATACAGTGACGAGCATTTGGATCGATTGCATTTGAACGGAATCCTGCTTTCATCATTTTTTGAGCTGCATAGCCTTCCATGATGGTGTATTGACCAGATGCAAATACAGCAACTGATTCAGGTCCAGCATGTTTAAGAGCTTTTCTGATATTTTTTTCCATCTCATCAAAAGCGCGTTTCCACGAAATTTCTGCAAATTTTCCATGCTTATCAAAGTTACCATGTGAATCCATGCGAAGTAAAGGTTTTGTAAGTCTATCTGCCCCATACATAATCTTAGCATTAAAGTAACCTTTAATACAGTTCAGACCACGATTTACTGGTGCAGCTGGATCTCCCTTGACTGCTACTATCTTACCATTTTTTGTTGCCATCATGATACCACAACCAGTACCACAGAAACGACAAGCCGCCTTATCCCAACGCCAACCGCCTTCAGCTGAATTAGCTGCTGCTTCAAGTTCCGCTGGTACAGTCATACCAACAGCTGCTGCTGCAGATGCTGCCGCTGAACTTTTAAGAAATTCTCTTCTTGAAAGTGACATATTCTCTCCTGTTTAGATAAATTTTTTTGTTAATGTGTCCTTTAACAATTCATATATTATCTATATATAAAATCAATTACTTTGACTCATGTCAAGTAACTAAGATATATTTTTAAGTTAGAGTTCAGTTATGCCTTTGGTTGACAACTTTTTGTGAGTTCTTGGAGCTCATCTTTAAGCTTTTGAAGTTTTTTTGTAGAGTTAATAAGCTCTTCAGTTGACTCTATCATCATGTCTTCAGAATTGCTCAAATGAGCTGTAGAGAGATTAGAATCACTTATTGAATCTATAATTACATCAAATTCATCTGTAATTTCTTCTAACTTTTCTGATGCATTTTGGGATTGGAGTAACGCTTGGTTTGAATATTCCATTGCAGAATTTATTTTTTCGATAAAACAGTTGATAGTGTTACCAACCTCTACAATCTCTGTTTCACTTTCATCCTCAAGTTTCATAGGTTTGAGTTGGGAGATATCCTCACCACTAATAAGTTTCTTTGAATAGGTCATAAATGTATCTACATGAGATTCTATAGAGCGAAGTTGTAGAAGTGCATAGACAAATATAATAAAAAAGATGAAAATAGAGATATATTGAGTTAAAGTTATGTTGTAGATTTTCTCTTCAGAATTTTCTGTATACATTGTTACAAGTTTATCTACATTATCTAAAAGGATAGAGTTACTTTTGTAGATATCTTGAACAATAATATTGAGTTGGTAGTCTCTTTTTGGTGTTTTCTCTTCATTTATCAAGATTTTATAATTTTGTATATTTTCAAGATAAATCTTCCAAAGTTTTTTTACATTTAAAAGTTGAAAATTAATCTTTGGCGAAGGTATAGAATAGATGCCTCTTTGCTTATCTCCAAATTGCAGAGTGTTTAGACCCTCTTTAAATTCATCAATAGCAGAGTTGAGTTCATAAAAATCATAGGATTTTGTATAGTAGGTATAAAAGATATTTTTTGCTATTTTTTGCGTAAGCATTCTTTGTTTACCAACTATGTTGACGACAAGAGCATCTTTGGATGTTTGGTTGTTAAGGTAGATGGTGGTTGATACAATGCCTATGATGAGTATGATGAGTAAAAAACCAAGTAGTTTTATCTTGGTACTTATCTTTGTTATCTTTGCCATTATTCTTCTCCTCTATATATATTTTTTAATTTTTCTTGGTTTAGGATAGTTATTTTTGAATTTGTTATCTCTATTGTTTGATTTCTAGTGAGTTTCTTCAGAACTCTGGAGAGTGTCTCTGGTTGGATATGGAGCATGAAAGAGACCTCTTGTCTTTTTTTTGAGTTAAACATCTCTAGGTCATCCCACAACATAAAAGCAACTTTTGCAGTTGCATCAAAAACAAGTTCACGGTTGACAACACAATGTAGTTGCGAGGTTTTTTTAAGAATTTCATTGATAAATTCTATATTTAAAATACCTTGAGTTAAAAACTTTTCTTTTAGTGCATCAAAATCAACTTCAAGAACAATACTATCTTGTGTAAATTCTGCATTTGAGAAACAGTGGATAGTACTATCATCAATAGTAGTGAGTTCAGATATCATAGAGTTTTCATAGATATGGTATAAAAATATTTCATTATCGTACTTGTCTATTTTATACACTTTCAAGAGTCCTTCTATGAGAAAATGAACTTTATTGTTTGTGTCATTTTCATAAAAAAGAATAGAATCTTTAGGATACTTTTTGATAGTTGATATTTTAGCAAGAGCTTTAAGTCCTAGAACATCCAATGAGGTGAAAAATGACAATTTTTTAATCTGGTAATCTAGGTCAGGCATGGAATGATTTTCTCTTTGATAGTTTTTGTAACTGAATTTGCACACAGTTATAGTGCATCATATCACATTTTTTTATTTTACCTACTTAAACGCATTTGGTATAGAAATTGCTTTAGTTGATTATGAAATTTATAGAAGCATTAAAACTCCGTAGCAAGCTCTTTTTTTTATTTATACTTGTTACGAGTGGTTTGATAACTATTGGGGTAATGGGTGCCATAAATATTGGTGCTATGAAAAAAAATCTTGATTCCTTGTACTTTGGTTCACTTGTACCAGTAACAGAGCTCAATGAGATCCTCCAAGTCTATCACGGAAACCTAACAAATGTGATATATAAAGCAAAGTCTAATGAGATATCTAAAGATCAGGTAAACCTAGAGATTCTTTCCTCTTTAAAAAGGGTTAAACAACAGTGGCAAAGCTATAGAAAACATTTTAAGAGAGATGAAGAGTTGCAGTATGTTGAGTATGTTTCATTAGAGATAGAAGCCCTGAATAACTATTTTTTAAAAATACGCAATGCTAATGATAGAGAAGATGCTCTAAGTAAACTCTCTATTAAAACCTTAGAAACTAAAATAGCTCACATCCATAAAACTATCAAAAAATTGATCAATTATGAAGTAGAGATAGCGGTATATGAAAGGAAAAAGTTTTTAGTCACTTATGATGCTATCATGAAAGAGGTTGGTGTTGTTCTTGTAACAATTATTTTGGGTGTGTTGTTTATCTCTTTTTATGTATTTAAAAGTATTCAAAATGACCAAACAAAACTTGAGGTAGCAACGAAACGACTTAAAAAGGCAAATAAAAAACTTGAAAATGTTTCTTATACAGATGTACTAACATCTCTCCACAATAGGCGTTACTTTAATTTTATCTATGACAAGGAGTTGAAACGAGCAAAAAGGGAAAGAAAGTTCATCACCTTTATGATGCTCGACATAGACTTTTTTAAACAGTACAATGACACTTATGGTCATATGGAAGGGGACAAGGCTCTTGTAAGTGTGGCGAAAGTTCTCAAAGAGATACTCAAGCGACCTAGCGATTATGTCTTTAGGCTTGGGGGTGAAGAGTTCGGAGTAATCCTTTCAGATACCGATACAAAAAATAGTGCGAAAGTAGCTTCAAAAATATGTGAAGCTATCAAAAGTAAAAAAATTCCTCACAAAAACTCAAGTGCAGGTGAGTATGTTACCATATCAATAGGTGTCGTTTCTTGTGTGGCAGATGATGCGCTAGATGAAGAGATCTTGATAAGTAAAGCAGATGAGATGCTTTATGAGGCTAAGCACAAAGGTCGAGATACTTATGTATTAACAACAGATGTTGCAGACTTAAAAGAGACAGCAGCATAAAAGGAAGAAGATGGCATATTTAGAAATAGATGATATAGATTTTCAACAAATCTTAGATGGGGAGTTTCATAAGGGACAGATAGTGATACTCAAGTTTTATACCCAGATGTGTGATGCTTGTATGGCTTTAGATATGGAACTTGAAGATGTGGATGATGAAAATGAAAATGTTTCAGTGTTAGCTATTGATTGTAGTGAGTGTGAATATACAGCCAGTAGATTTAATGTTGTTCAAGTTCCAACTATGGTTATCATGAAAGATGCTACAACGACCTTACTTCACCAAGAGGGCGTAATGATGATGCAAGACATAGAAGAGATCATTAACCAAAACTAATGCTTTGGTTTAAACTTAAAGCCTTGTTCCACTAAAAGAGGTCGCAGTTTTTCTTTGAGTTCACCTTGAAACTCCATGAAATTGTTTTTATATGTACCACCACAACCAAGTTTTTTCTTGAGTGACTTTAGTAGCGTTGAAGCACCCTCTGCAGGGAGCATAAATTCACCTACGAGAGTAACAGTTTTCCCTTTTCTCTTCTCTTTAGAGAAGAAAAGTTGATGCTTTGATGGTTCCAAATCTTCATCTAAAATCTTAGTTTTCCTCGGTGAACTCACTTGCACCCATGAATCACCGAAGTCCTTGCCGATGAACATATCTAGTTTTTTCCCTCTACTCATCTACTTATATATCCCCAAATGTCAAAATCAATTTAAAATTTCTTTCTATTGTTGGCGATGTGTTACAAAGCTATCGTAGAGATCTTCAAAACCAACTTCACTTGCATGTTCAACCTCTTTCATAGCCTCTATCGCTTTTACATACTGCTCATCTTCCCAAAGTTTAACAGCTTGTTTTGTATCTTGGTGGACAACAGCATGGTAAGTTTCTACGCTAGAGACAGTCTTTGAATCATCTTTTATTTTGACTTTATTTTCATTAAACCATTTGCCAAATCTACAACTATTCTCATCTATAAGTTCACCCTTTTCATGGTTTATAAAAGCATTGTATCCAAGTAGTTTAAAGAGTATGTGGTCTAGCTTGCCTGTACCAACACCGATCTCATTTGAGATATTTTCGGTAATACTAGAGATATGATGAGAGTTGCTAATAACATGTTCAAGCTCACTAAAAAAAGACATAAGTTTTTCGTTCATAGCATCGGTATTTTCTCTAAACATCTCTGAAACATCTTGTATTTCAGAAGTATTTTGTTTGAGTTGACCAATGCTAATCTCTACCTCTTGTGTCGCTTTTTGTGTTCTCTCTGCTAGCTTTCTCACTTCATCAGCAACAACAGCAAATCCTCGTCCATGTTCACCAGCTCTTGCTGCTTCGATAGCTGCATTTAAAGCGAGTAGATTTGTCTGGTCTGAGATATCTTTGATGAGATTGATGATCTCACCAATGGAACTTACACTATCGTTAAGTGAACTTGCACCATTATTTAGGTTCTCTGCTTCTTGTGCTATAAGGTTTATAGACTCATTGATCTTATCAGAGT
>Ga0256829_1002733_pt1 | contig 12817 bp, 13 predicted proteins | sample 131447metaG_FD_185979 | JGI IMG/M metagenome (GOLD analysis project Ga0256829, IMG submission 185979) | Hydrothermal vent microbial communities from Lau Basin, Pacific Ocean - 131-447 | ecosystem: Environmental > Aquatic > Marine > Hydrothermal vents | place: Pacific Ocean: Lau Basin | collected... | reverse complement strand
TGCATTTTTAGCATCATCTCTAGTTGCTGCTAGTTTTGGGATGGCAACAGCTGCCAAAATTCCGATAATTACAATTACAAAGATCAATTCGATCATTGTGAATCCGCGTCTCATGTTATTCATGATGAACTCCTGTTTAAATATTTAGTATCAGTTTAATGACTGACCTAAGAGTATTGTAGCGTACAATAAGTTATTTATATCTTAAGAGATTAATAATTTATGAATAATTTATATTATATAGAATTTATATTATGTTAATCAATGCTAAGATGTTGCTTCGTATATGCGTTTATAATGTGTATAGAGTTTAGTAAGTAGTCTAATATTAAACTATATTACGCTAAAATAATTTCATTATATTTAAAAGGATAAAAATACTATGAGTAAAAACTTGGATATAAAAATCTATGAATATGACGCTGTTATCGTTGGTTCTGGTTTAGCTGGTTTAGCAGCAGCCAAAGAGCTAACGGAAGCTGGAAAGAAAACAGCAGTCATAACAAAACTTCACCCTCTACGTTCACACTCAGGTGCTGCACAAGGTGGTATCAATGCCGCACTTGGTAAAGATGACTCGACAGAACTTCACGAATTTGATACTGTAAAAGGTTCTGATTATCTTGCAGACCAAGACTGCGTTGAGCTTATGTGTACTAAAGCTCCCGAAACTGTCAGATGGGCAGAACGCATGGGTGCTGTATTTTCTCGTGATAAAGAAGGTGACATTGCCATAAGACCTTTTGGTGGTCAGTCACAACCTCGTGCATGTTACGCAAAAGATAGAACTGGCTTAACTTTACTTCAAACTATATATGAACAAGCAGACCGTGCAGGTATTGAAGTATATGATGAGTGGTACGCAGGCGACCTACTCTACGAGGACGGAAAAGTATCTGGCGTGGTTGCATATAACATTAAAGACTCCAAAGTAGCTATATTTAATGCTAAAGTAACTATGTTTGCCACAGGTGGAAATGGGAGACTCTTCAGGTTTAACTCAAATGCCCATGCAAATACAGGAGATTCTCTTTCTATTGTTGCACGTCACGGACTTCCTCTTGAAGATATGGAGTTTGTGCAGTTTCACCCAAGTGGACTCGGTGGCTCAGGAGTACTCATCTCTGAAGCTGCACGTGGTGAAGGTGGTAGACTCTTTAACTCAAAAGGTGAAAGATTTATGTCGAAGTATGCACCAAATGCTATGGAACTGGCTTCTCGTGATGTCGTATCTCGTGCCATTATGGAAGAAGTACGTCAAGGACGAGGTGTAGGTAAAGATGGTCAATCGGTCAATATCGACTTAACTCATTTAGACCCCGAAATTATTTTAACACGTCTTCCAGAGCTTCGTGAACTTGCTATTGCATTTCAGGGGCAAGATATGCTTAAAGAGCCTATCCATATATCTGCAACTGCACATTACTCTATGGGCGGTATACCTACAAACATTAACTGTCAAGTGCAGAAAAATGCATTAGGTGAGCTTGTAGAGGGCTTCTATGCTGCTGGTGAGTGTGCTTGTGTTTCTGTTCATGGAGCAAACCGTTTGGGTGCAAATTCTGTTCTAGAAGCGATGCTTTTTGGTAGACACGCAGGCGAAAATATGATTAAAGCATTAGATGAAGGTGTAAGCCTTCGCAAAGCAAGTGTAGAAGATGCACAAGCATGTATCGATGAAATACATACTATTAAAACATCTAACGGTAAGGAAACCGTACCAAACATCAGAACCGAACTTCAAAATGGCATGACTGCTGACGCTGGAGTATTTAGAACTAAAGAATCATTAGAGAGACAACTTTTCCTCATAGATGACTTATTAGTTAGATTTAAACATATCTGTATTGATGATAAATCAAATACTTTTAATACGGACTTGCAAGAAGCCATAGAGCTTGGGCATATGTTAGAGTCTGCCAAAGTGGTAGTCGTCGGTGCCTTGCATCGTGAAGAGAGCCGTGGTGGTCATTTCCGTGAAGATTTCCCAGCAAGAGATGATGAAAAGTACATGGTGCATACCTATGCCACTATGGACAAAGATTTTAATGTCAACATCGAATGGGGAGAAGTTACACAAGGTAAGTTTGAGCCAATGGAAAGAAAGTATTAGGAGAGCCCAATGAGTCAAAATAAAAAAGTAACACTTAAAACCTTTAGATTTAACGCTGAGACAGACTACCTGCCATACTACAAACACTATGAAATGGAAGTAGGAAAAGATGAGTTAATTCTTGACCTACTTAACCGTATCAAGTGGGAACATGATGGAAGTTTTTCTTACCGTCGTTCATGTCGTCATGGTATCTGTGGTGCTTGTGCTATTAAAGTCAATGGCAAGGCAACACTTGCATGTAAACAAAATGCTTTAGAACTTGTAGAGCTTTTTGGCGATGAGTTGGTCATAGAGCCTAGTTCTAAAAAACGTGCTATAAAAGATATGATTATAGATAAAGCCGACTTCTGGGAAAAACATGCGGCAGTGAAACCATATGTGATAGCAGATGTTGAAGCCCGTCCAGAACATGAAACAAAGCAAAGCATAGCAGAGTTTAATAACTTTTTAGATTCTGATCTTTGTATCCAATGTGGTGCGTGTCACTACTCTTGTCCTGCACTTGAAGTAAATGATGCATTCCTAGGACCTGCAGCACTAAATGCAGCGTATAGATTTACAGTAGATACACGTGATGAGTTTGGTGATGAGCGTTTGGCTATCACTGCTGAAGGTGGCTCTGGTGTTTGGGACTGTGTGAAATGCTATGAATGTGCAGAAGCATGTCCAAAAGACATTAATCCTATCGAAAAAATAGGTAAACTTCACAACCTACAGTTCGTACGTGGTGTGGCCCAGTCAAATGTAGCAACTCGTCACGCAGAAGGTTTCCTAAGAGGTATGAAAAAAACAGGTTACCTCGATGAAGCAGATATCGTGACTTACTCTGAGGGGTACCTCGGTATGTACAAACACTTAGGAACAGCCTTTAAGATGATGAAATCTGGTAAAATCCACTGGCATTCAGGAATACCTTTTATCAATAGTATTCCAAAAATAAAAAATCTCGATGAAGTTCAAAAACTTATCGAAATTGCACAAACAAATAAACTGTAAGGAGAAAAGATGAGCGAACAATTACACTATGCATTATTTACAGGATGTACGGCCAAGCAGTCTACCCCCGAACTTTTATCATCTACTCTTGCAGTAGCCGATAAATTAGGTATAAAAATTACTATTTTAGAAGAGGCTTCATGTTGTGGTGCTTCTCACCTTCAAGATTTTGATGAGTTTTTGGCACACGTACTTAACGCACGTAACATCTGTTATGCGGAGAAATTGGGACTTACTATGATTACCATCTGCAATACTTGTCAACTTAACTCAGCTATGACAAAACACGCACTAGACAAAGACCCAGAGCTTAAAGCACGCGTGAATGAAAAACTAGCAGAAGTTGGGCTAGAGTATAAAGGAACAAGTGAAATCAAACATTTCCTCTATACGCTGATAGATGAGTATGGTATTGACAACATTAAAGACAAAGTTGAAGTGCCACTTTCTCACCTAAACATCGCACCATTTTATGGATGTCACAATATCAGACCTTCTGAGCTGCATGAAGATGCAAATGGACGAGAAAACCCATACAACCCTACATCACTAGACAGACTTATAGTTGCACTTGAAGGAAATCCAGTGAACTATGAGAGTAAAAATAAATGTTGTGGTTTCCATGTAGAGTTACAAGCCAACCACACCTCTGAAGTACTTGCAGGTAATGCCCTGCTAGATGCTGTAGATAACGGTGCTGAAATGATGGTAACACCATGCCCTCTTTGTCATCTCAAAATGGATACTTATCAAGATAGTATAGGTAAGGTTATGGGGCGTGATGTGGAGCTTCCAGTACTACATATGCCACAGATGGTAGCACTATCTCTAGGATGTTCAGAAAAAGAGATTGGTCTTGACTTTCATGTGCAAAAGGCAAAACATCTTTATACTGAAGCTTCTTAAGCTTCAGTAATGTCCTCTTTATAGAAATACCTTTTCCAAAAATACCTTTCTAGCTCTTTTATCGCCACAGACCACGTCATTGGCTTTTAAAACGGTTTCTAGGGCATTTGGTGACTCTGCGTATTTTAGTATAAAATAAAGTGTATCCAGTATGGTCTCTTCTTTGGAGCTTTTCATTTGTTCTGATGAACCTCCAAAATTCTCACCATGCCATAATTTATCCATACTCGCTAAAGCACATTCATCTACATTAGGTTGTTTTGATAGTTCTGTTTTTTCAAAAGTAGCTTCTTGAAATTTCGCATCTGCTTGCTTAACTAAATTTGCCATACCATCTTCAAAAGTCATTGATGTAAAAAGTATTGCATCACGATAACTCATGCCCTCTTCCACCCTATTTTTAAATGCTTCAGTGAAAGCTTCAAAGTCCAATTCTGTTTTGTTTTCATTATTCATGCTTATCCTTAATTACATACTTTTTGTAATTTACCTAGTATATCCTTATATTTGTCATATTTTTAGATTATATGGGACTATTTCAGCAACTTTAGTGCATAATTCCATACTATATAGTGTTTTTAAATACAGGGAGAATAATTGAAAAATAAACAATACTCGTTAAAAATATTGGAAACAAGTATTGTAAACGAAGAAAAGTTTATTGCATTTTTTGACGCAAATTATATGCTTTTTAAAGATCATCTTATATCTATAAAGGGAGACCTATCAGATAATGTAAAAAAATATTTACTTGATAAGAAATTAATATATGTAAACAATATGACCTTGCCTCAAGGCAGAAGTAGAAAAGCACTTGAAGAAGAGATACATATACACAAAACACCTTGTGAAAGTGAAGAGTATAAAAAACTTGAAGCACAATTAGCAGAAGAGAGAAAAGATAATGCAGTAAATCAACAAATTGCAAAATCAGAGATAGCACAACTGCATAGGAAACTAGCGCATAATTTTACAGTAATAGACAGCATAATACGCAGTGGAAGAGAAGTAAATATAGATGGTGACTTACTTTTACTAAATCGTGTAAATAGCGGTGCTACCATAAATACAACAGGTAATCTTATAATTACTAAGGTGGTAGAAGGTGCAGTAAGATGCAATGGTAATTTTATGATGATTACTGTATCACCAAAGGCTAACATTATTTTTAATGGTGTAGAGGTAGACAATGAGCTTCTAACAGACAAGCTAAATAGAATAGAACTTAAAAATCGTGAAATATTTATCACGCCAGTACTTAAAAAGGAGATAACTTGGGTACAGTAATAGCAGTAATTAGTGGAAAAGGTGGTGTAGGTAAAACTACAGCAACGGCAAATATTGGTGTTGGTATCGCCATGAATGATAAAAAGTGTGTAGTTGTAGATTTTGATATAGGTCAACGTAACCTAGATATGATTTTAGGCTTAGAAAATCGTGTAGTGTACGATATTGTACAGGTAATGGACAAAGAGGCTAGCGTAAAACAAGCAGTAATTAAAAGTAAAATAAACAAAAACCTTCATTTTTTAGCGGCTTCTCAAACTAAAGACAAAAGTATTTTAAGCTCTGAAAAAGTAAAAAGTCTTATAGACGAACTAAGATTAAATTACGACTATGTTATTTTAGACTCACCCGCTGGTATAGAGAGTGGATTTGAGCATACTATCGAATATGCAGATAAAGCGATTGTCGTGGTTAATCCTGAAGTTTCATCTATACGAGATGCAGATAGAGCGATTGGCATATTAGATGCCAAATCTCAAAAAGTAAAAGATGGTGACGATGTTAGTAAATACCTCATTATTAACCGTATTGTAGCAGATATGGTACAAAGTGGTGAGATGTTGCGTAGCGAAGATATTTTAGATATTCTTAATATTCCACTTCTAGGAAAGGTTCCAGAAGATAGAGGTGTTATAGATGCTTCAAATCAAGGTAAACCAGTTATATCCAATAAAAAATCTATAGCTGGTCAAGCGTATGAACGTATATCTAAGCGTATTTGCGGAAAAGATATTGATATAAGAGATGTAGAGAGTGAATCTGCTGGAATGTTCAAGAAAATAGCAGGTATATTTAAATAATGTTTTCATGGTTAAAAAAGAAAGAAAGTGCTTCAATGGCTAAAGACAGGTTAACTATTGCTATTATGTCAGACAGAGAGAGTATTTATGAGCTTCCTTTTATGGATAATCTTAAATCAGAAATTCTTGAAGTAGTCAAAAAGTATGTAAGTGTAAAAGCAGTAGATATAAAAAAAGAGGTTGAGGGAGACATAGAGGCTCTCTCTATAGATATACAGTTAAATTCCTAGATTTTCTATTCCGCTACATCTAGGACATAAGAGCTTTCGTAGACTATCATTCCAACAGGGGCTTTTATATGATATGTTTCGTATGTCATATAACCCTTTTGCTGAAAGTATGCATAGTTGTCCGTTTCGCTAACTATTGAATATTTTGAATCCGATTTTTTATCTTTATATCTTTTTAAAACATGTGAAGATTTAGTCTCAATATATTCTTTAACAGTAATAAAAAGTTGTTTCTTATTGCTAAAGTGAACAAAAGTAGCATTTACAACACGCTCATTATTGTAAACAGTTACATCGCATATTTGTACATTATCGGAAGAAATTTTTGAGTGTTTTCCAGTACTATTTGTTGTCCAGTGTGCTGACCAATCATGCTCAAAACTAAATCCTACATAATCATATATCATTTTTCTTGATACATTATTTGATGGCATTTTCAATTTTTCCACTATTTGCGATAGTACTCTTTTTTGCTCTTTAGGAATAGAGCTTACCAAATCCAAGGCAAACAGATTTTGCATTAAAAATATTGCCAATATTAATTTTTTCATAATAACTCCATAATAATTTTTAATATAAACAATGATACAAAAATATAATTTAATAAAAGTTGAATTGATATATAAAAGAAAGATGGGATACCTAAAAGCTTAATGCTTTTAGGTAAAGATAGAGATAATTATTTCATAGCTGCTATATGATCTGCAACAGCTTTTATGTCTGCATCGCTCATAGAAGCAACTTGACCTTTCATAAGACCACCCATTCCGTGTTGATTAAGTGTTCCTGCTTTGTAGCCTTTAAGTTGTTCTATAGTTTTCGCAGCAGCTTGACCTTTGATGATTGCAGATTTACCAAGTGCAGCTTTTTCTCCATTTGCACCATGACAACCAGTACATTTAGCGTAAGCAGCAGCTCCGTCAGCCATAAGTAGTGTAGACCCTGCAAGTAACATTGTGATTGCTAATTTTTTCATTTTAATTCCCTTTATTTTATTGAATCAAGTTCAATTTGTTTATATCCATTTAAGGATTGTGTATATTAACATGTAATTGTGAAAATATTGTGAAGTAGATATTTTACAATAAAGATTCTACTATTTTAATTTACCAAAAATCTTAAATTTATCCCAATATATATCAAGAATTTCATCTAGCTTGTTATCACTTAGGGTTGTTTTGCTTTTAATGCCATAATTTCTTATAAATAAATATGACATAACAGAAATATCTCTTGAGGGATACTTTAGATAATGCTTTAATCCAGCCTTCATATTTTTTTCACCTCCATATACAAGTAGGTATTTCATAAATATACGTTGCAAGGATATTGGCAAACCTCTATGACACTTTACACAGTTACTTTCATAGATATTGTCTGAATTTACATTAGTTATTAGAAATATAAGTATAATTATTTTTTTCACCATGCAAGCACCATTTTTGTTCCTTTGTTTTCTGTAGATTCTACTTGAATTTCAATATTATATTCATCAAGTATAGTTTTAACAATACTTAGCCCAATTCCAAATCCGCCTTCAGTTTCGTTAAATCTAAGATACCTGTCAAATACTAACTGCAACTCATCTCCTTTAATTCCTATGCCCGTATCCCAAATAATCAAACTTCCTTTTTTTAATGTAATACCAACGGTACCATTGCGTTTATTATACTTAATAGCATTTGAAATAAGATTATCTATAACTCTTGTAATTTTACGTCTATCCATGCATATTGTAGTCTTCTGTAGAGATAACTGGCAAGATAATTTTTTAGATTGTGCTAAAATATTAAAATATTCAGCCCTATCTTCAATTAGAGATTTCAATTCTACATCTTCATCTGTATTTTCCTTTTCCTGTTCTAGAGTAAGAAAGGTAAGGTCTTTATATAGAATAGAAACCGTCTTAGCTGCTATATTGATGCGATTTAGTTTTGTTTTATTCTTTTCTGTCATTACTTCTGTATCCATCATCTCTATATTTGCAAGTATTGCAGATAGTGGTGTGTTAAGTTCGTGTGTAGTATCCTTGATAAATCTATCCAATAAAATAATGGAATCACGCATAGGCTTTACAAATATTTTAGCCAAAATTATTCCAAATAATAAAAAAAGCAAAAAAGCAAAAATTCCGTATATTAAAATATTTTTCCATGCATTTTTTTGCCAAGTTTTGTTATCGCTCACTTCTATTATAAGGTATTTAGTACCCAAGTAAAAATCGTCTAATGTTCTTACTAAATGTATATAATTGTTATGCCTATATGTGCCTTCTTCAAAGATAACTTTTTCATTTTTTAATTCAGAAAATATTTTTACATATTCCATGTCATATATTGCAGACTTAAATCGTTCATCTCTAGGATATTTAGCATACCCATTAAAAGAATGATGTAAAATTTTTAGGCGTTTTATTTGAATATATGCATATTTTGCAAGGTTTGCACGTTGTTCTGCAAGCATTAGTTTCTCTTGATTTTGATAGTAATAGAAAGATAGTAAAGATATAATTATAATTATAATACCTATATAGAGTGAAAGAAACCTAAAAAGAGATTTTTTTTCACTTTTGAGTAATGAATTTGTAACCTTGCTTTTTGATGCTGACAATACATTCCTTTCCTACAATTTTGCGAAGATTTTTAATATATGTACGTAGTGCGGTATCGCTAGGCTCTTCATTGAAATCCCATAAATGTTTATATATAAGTTCATGTGCTAGCACTTCACCCTCTTTCTTTATAAATAATTTTAACAATATAGACTCTTTATTTCCCAAAGAAATAGTTTTACCTTCTATATTTAGTTCATTGTTTTTAATGTCATATTTTATGCTTGAAGATATTTCTACAACCTCTTTAGCCTCATGAAAAAAACCTCGTCTAAGAAGTGTATTTACCCTTATGAGTAGTTCTTTTAGTACAAAAGGTTTACGGATATAATCGTCACAACCACTCTCAAAGCCTTTTTCCAAATCATCTACAGAGTCTAGAGATGTTATAAAAATAGCAGGAGCTACAACATCACCACTTCTAGCTTCTTTTAATAGTTCAAAACCATTAATGCCAGGAGTATTGACATCAAGAAGCAATAAGTCGTATCTGCTCTCATATAATTTTTCTTCTGCCTCATATCCATTATATACAGAAACTACATTATGTCCCTGCTCATTCAGAAATTCTGTGACTGTTTCATTTAGATTTGCATCATCTTCAAGCAGTAGTATTTTTGCCATTAAAAAACTCCTTCATAATATTAAATTTTAAAATTTGCATCAAGGTTAATCAAATGGTAACAAACCAAATTTACAAACAAACGCTTCATCTATATAAATTAAGCCTTTTTTCTGCAAATCATCTAGTACAGACTTTGTACAAAAAGTATCGCCAGGCCACTCTCTTTTAAAGCCGTCTAGGGTGCTTTTATTTGTAGCATCTATCATAATAAATGGCTTTAAAACAACATCTCTACTTGCATCAATGTTATTTGTCACTCTCCAAATAAGCATATAAGGGTCGTTTATGTCGTTATTGGCTTTATCTATAATGATAAGCACTTTAATATGCCTATAAAATGGTTCTAATTTTTGCATTAGTATAGACATAGATTTGGTTTTTTCTACCTGTAAGATACATATAGGGTTTTTGGTATGTGTAAAATACTGTTTAAGTGCTACTATATCTCTATCTACTTGATGCAGTTTGCCATATAATTCCTCATCTAAAAGTAACTCTTCTGCACCCTCTTCTACTTCACTACCAGTAGCATCTACACCGAGTTTGCCTCCTACAAATTGTTCGCCCGAAGCGTGGTCTAGGTGGTCTACGATGCCTTTGGTGATAAAGACTCTCTCTGGGCTAAGACGGTTGAGAATATGCTCACTTAGGGCTTCACTCTCTTCTAAATCAGGTGCATTCTCACCCACAAAAAGGGCGTGTTTGACAAAAGACATTTGTCCCACACCCCAAAATGCGTGCATGAACTGCATGGCATGACCTTTGTATAGTGTCTTCATCTTTGCCATGATGAGATTGTGAAATACCCCATTTTCGGGCATATTATAATCAATCAAATCAGGTGCCATTGGCTTTAGCATGGGCAAAAATATACGTTCCGTTGCCCAGCCCATATATTTGTCTTCTAGTGGAGGTTTTCCCACGACGGTGGCCTGAAAGACGGAATTTTTCTTCATCGTAATCGTCTCTACGTCCATGACAGGGAAAGGTTCTTTGAGTGTATAATATCCCGTATGGTCGCCAAATGGGCCTTCTATTTCGCTAAGTGTGGGGTCTACGAAACCTTCTATAACGATATCTACATCTCTAGGAATATAAATATCATTTGTGATAGATTTGACCAATTGGGCATTTTGATTGCGTATATAACCGTAAAGAAGCATCTCAAACATACCATGAGGCATAGGAGCTTGACCACACCAAATATACAAAGGGTCACCACCAATTGCCACCGAAATAGGCATTTTCTTTCCTGCTTTTTGGTATTGGTCAAAAAAGTGCGAAGCATCTTTATGGATTTGCCAGTGCATTCCTAGCCTATTTTTATCATATTGTTGCAGTCTATACATGCCGAGGTTTTGCATCTGCCCATCAAGGCTTTGCGTATAGACTTGCCCCATCGTAATAAACGCCCCTCCGTCTTCTTCCCACGTTTTGAGTATGGGCAAAGCGTCCAAATCTACTTTATCTTTAGGGATAATAATCTCTTGACATTGCCCTTTGCCTTTGAGACGCTTTGGAAAAACATTTTTGAGAGAAAAAAGCTTAGGTATCATCGCTAGTTTGGCTTTGAGTCCCTTAGGAGGCTTAAGTTTGAGAAGTGCATCAATACCTTGGGCTACTTCATCGGGGTGTTTGCCAAAAATCTTTTGGGTCAAGGCTTTAGAGGCAAAAATATTCATCAATACGGGCATATCATATTTAATACCTTTGGCTTTGTTGATAGGGTTTGTAAAAAGCAGTGGACGAGATGAGGCTAATTTTACTTCAATATAGGCGATATGAGGGATTTCTAGCTCCACATCAAGGGGTTCATCTATAATTTTTAAATCCCCATTGTCTTTGAGCCATTGTATGACATCTTTCATCGTTACGTTCCTTATATTGATTATGTTATCATATACAAAAAGATATTAAGGATACTTCTCTTATGAAAAAGATAATCAAAATAACACTATTTTTACTATTTTTTATCATATTGGGACTTTATTACGCTATATATAGCAATTCTGGTAGAAAATTTTCTTACAATGTTATTAGCTTCATAATGACTCAAAAAGTACACCTACAAACCAAAATAACTGATGTTAATTTGACAAACTATCCATACATGACAGCTTCAGCAACTGTAGAAGATATGTATCGTCTCAAAATTGATGGATATTATGAAAATGGGCAATTTGATATGCATTACACCATTACTAGCCACTGCATAAAAAGTGATGCATGTAAAATAAAAGGTGATGTAAATATAGAAGGTACGTTTAAAGGAGCTAGAGAAAATATTTTAATTGTGGGAAAAGGTGTAGCCTTAGATGGAAATATTAGCTACATAGGGACAAAAGAAAGACATGCTTTTAGCGATATTGACATTGATATACAAGAGATAAACTCAACTAAATTAGCTAAATTATTAGGACAAAAAGCACTACTTAATGGAAAAGCTGACATTCATATACACTTTGACAAACTATCCAAAAAAACACAAAAAGGTGTAATATTATATGCCGTGCAAGACAAAAATTATCATGGCGTAAACGCTAATCTTAAAGCACATATAAATATTTATAATAAAAAACATACCTTTAGCATATACTTAAAAACACCCACAGCAACATTGACACTGCTTGAAGGAAAATATGATCAAGAAAAACGTAAAGCTTCGGCTTTATATACTTTAGATATAAAAAATGTACAAGATTTACAAAAGCTTTTAAAAGTAAACTACGAAGGAGCTTTTTACTCTCTAGGAACACTAAGCTATAAAGATAAGAAAATAGGACTGCATGGCTTTTCTAAAAGTCTAGGTGGCATATTAGATTTAGTAATCAAAGACAATAAACTTCATTTTTACCTTAGTAATGTTCCACTCTCGCCTATTTTGATAAAATTACACACCAAGCCAATACTGCATACTAAAATAACAGGTATGGGCATTTACGACATGCATACAAAAAATATAAAATTCGATGCCAATCTTAGTGACGCACATTTTACAGATAGTAAGCTAATACGTTCCATACGTAACAAACAACATATTAACTTAAGTAAAGAAACTTTTAATAAAAGCTATATATCTATAAGAAATGTGGGTAAAAAAATATTTACAGACCTATATCTAAATAGTAAGGTTAATCGCCTGCACTTTACAGATGTATACGTAAACAGTAAAAACTATTCTATTAAAAGTAATATTGATTTTAAAATGAAAAACTATTATCTAAAAGGTAATATTTTACTAAAAGT
>Ga0256829_1002732_pt1 | contig 12818 bp, 8 predicted proteins | sample 131447metaG_FD_185979 | JGI IMG/M metagenome (GOLD analysis project Ga0256829, IMG submission 185979) | Hydrothermal vent microbial communities from Lau Basin, Pacific Ocean - 131-447 | ecosystem: Environmental > Aquatic > Marine > Hydrothermal vents | place: Pacific Ocean: Lau Basin | collected... | reverse complement strand
TCTAATTCGGCTTCTTGTTTAGAAACAGCCTGATATACTTTTTTTAAATCTTTCATAAACTCTTTTTTATTTTTTGAAGCTATATATTTTAAAGAGTTTCTAACCTGATGAATTATACATAATTGAACTTCCGTATTTGGATATATAGAATTTATTGCTTGGGGAAATCCTTTTAATCCGTCTACACTTGCAATAAGTATATCTTTTACCCCTCTGTTACTTAAATCGGTTAAAACTTGAAGCCAGAAATTTGCTCCTTCACTTTCACTTATATAAAGTCCTAAAACCTCTTTTCTTCCTCTTAAATTTATCCCTAAAATTGTATAGACAGCTTTACTTGCATATTTACCATCTTCTTTGATTTTATAATGAATCGCATCCATAAAAACAAATGGATATACACTCTCTAACGGTCTGCTTTGCCACTCTTTTACTTTGGATATAATTTTATCTGTTATGGCACTTATTGTAGCTGTTGAAATTGATATTTGATAAAGCTCTTCAATATGGAATTTTATATCACTATAGCTCATTCCAAGGGCATATAATGATAAAATCTTCTCTTCTATTTCATCACTGATTGTTGTTTGATGTTTTTTTATTATTTGGGGTTCAAAATTTCCTACTCTGTCTCTTGGAGTAGCTAATTCAAATTCTCCGCTTGTGGATTTAACCGTTTTTTTGTTGTAACCGTTTCTTCTGTTTCTTTTACCTTTTAAAACTTCATCTGCAATGTGGGATTCAATTTCTGCTTCAAGTGCAGCTTCTACTAATTCTTTCACTAATGGAGCTAATACCCCGTCTTTTCCACCTATCTTTTTACCAGCTAATAATTCTTTTACTGCTTTGTTAAAATCAAATCTTTCCATGTCAGTCCTTTCATTTTCATTATTTTACCTTGACTGACACGGAATTTCTAATAGTCCCCAGATAGATGAACTAAAAGAAGAAATAAAATATTTTAAAAGTTTCGAAAATAAATTTAATTCTCTTTTAAAGTCTTATAAAGGTGTAAGAAATAGAATTTATTTTATACTTATTTTTGTAGTTATATCAATCATTATTTTAATTTGTATTTATTTACCTGCAATTAAAGAGATTTTTTCTTCTCAAAACTAATTAATTTAAATATCCTTTAAATTCAGTTTTCTTTTAATATAAATAAATTAGTACGATTGATTTTTTTTCATAAAAACTTATTTTTATGTGGAAAATATTTGTTTATGATATTTAATGTGATATAATTACAACCAACTAGTTGGTATGAAAGGGTTAAAAATGACTACAAAAGATAAAATTATAGAAATTTCAACTGATGCTTTTGCAAAATATGGGTATGAAGCTGTTACTATTGATTTTTTGTTAAAACAAATTGGAATTAATAAAAGTACTCTTTATTATTATTTTAAAAGCAAAAAAGATATTTTTGAAGAGGTTATTAAAAGAAATTTTGCTTCACTTATAAAAAAACTACATGAAAACATCTCAAAATGTAAAACTCCTGAAGACAAAATATGTTCATTCATTGATATTATTTGTGAAAGAGAAAGAAAAGATGTTTTATTGATTATCAGAGAAATCATTGATGGAGGGGATAATTTTTCAGAAGAATTGCTTAACTTATTTATTGAACTTAAACAAATTCTTTTTAATATTTTAAAAGAAGGTAAAGAAAAAAATATTTTTCAAAAAAACGATTTATCTTTTACTATGTATTTAATTATAGGTATAAGTGATTTCCATAAAATTGTTAAACCTTTTGTTAAAAAATTTGAAAAACTATCAGATAACTACAAAGAAATAAGTGAAGAAGATTGTAAATTAAATCTTAAAAAAATTGTAATAAACTTCTTAAAGGATACCCAATGAAAAAAATTTTTTTAAGTATTGTATTGGCTTTTTATGCTAATGCAGATAACTTAAAATCTATATTAAATTATGCACTAATACACAATGATTTAAGTGTAGCAAAAGATATTAATACTAAACAACCTTTACTTGAAAGTGAATCTATAAAAAAAGATTATTTTCCCAAATTATATATAGGAGCTGCTTACCAAAGAAATGACCCTAAATTACTTGGAAGAGCTGGAGATACTTATAATGGATATGTAAAACTTTCTTTTAATATATTTGATGGAAATAAAAAGAAATATCAAATTAATGCAAAAAAATTTGAATTTCAATCATTAAACTTTCAAAGTAAATCTTATAAAAAACAGTTAGAATATAATATTGTTAATCTTTATTTTAATATCAAATCATTACAAGCAAACCTCGAAGCTCTTCAAAAAGCTAAAGAATATTTAACAGCTGAATATAAAAGGGTTAAAAATTTATTTAATACCGGTTCAGTTACTGAAGATGAAGTTAAAAAAATTGAAGCTTCTTTATTTAATACAATTTATCAGATAGATAATATAAAATATAAAATAACAGAGCTTAAAAGAAATTTAAATTTATATGTAGGGAAGGATGTTAAAAATATCGGAAGTTCTATCATAATTCCACCTTTTAACATTAAGGTCGATACCCTTGATACTATTAAAAGCCTCAAAGCCCAATTAAAAGCAATAGAATATAATGCAAAAGCTTTAGATTCAGCATATTTACCTCAAATAAATATTGAAGATACTTATAGTATATATGGTTATGAAAGAACGGATGCTTTACATCCAAAAGGAGAAGATCATGAAAATCAAATAATATTAAGTATTAACATGTTAATTTTTGATAATAATTCAATAAAAAAACAAAAAGAAGCTGTTTTAATTCAAAAATTATCTTTGCAAAAACAAATTAACTATTATGAAAAAGAACAAAAAAAGAATATAAAACTTGCGCTTCTTAATATCAAAACTATAAAAGCTCAAATAATAAGTGCCAAAAAAGCTCTTCAATCAGCAAATATAGCATTTAAAATAGTTTCTAATAAATACAAATCGGGAGATGCTACTGTTGTAGATTATTTAGATGCCCTAAGTGTAAAAACAAATGCTTTGGCACAATACAAAGCAGCACTTTATCAGCTTCAAGTAGCATATGCTGCTTATTATCTTTACACAAATCAAGACATTAAGGAGTATGTAAAATGAAAAAATTTATATTTTTGGTTTTATTTTTGACAACAAGTTTGTTAGCTCAAAACCCTATGCATAGAAAAATGCCAACCCCTCATGTTGATGTTTTTAAAGTAAAACCACCTCATAAAATAAAAATAGATAATTTAATTTATCCAGCTCAAACAAAAGCTTATGAGTATGTAACTGTTGTAGCAAAGGTAAATGGAACATTGCAAAAAGAGTTTTTTAAAGAAGGAGATTTTGTTAAAAAAGATGAAATTCTTTTTAAAATAGATGACTCAACATATAAAGCAAAAGTAGAAGTGGCAAAAGCAAATCTTGATATGGAAAAAGCAAATCTTTATAAAGCAAAAAAAGATTGGGAAAGAGCAAAAAGACTTTATGCAAAACACTCTATTTCCCAAAAAGAAAGAGATGCGGCTTTTAGTGCTTATAATTCAGCTCTTGCATCACTTGAAAATGCTAAAGCCAATTTAAAACTGGCAAAAATAAATTTTGATTATACTGATGTTAAAGCCCCAATTAGTGGAATAACAACTTTAAAAAAGATTGATGTAGGAAATTATGTAACAATTGGAACACAATTAGTTGATATTTATAATATTGATAAGATTTATGTTTATTTTTCTTTACCTGAAAGTGACTTTGAAAAATTAAACAATTTATACGAAGTAGATGGGAAATTAAAAGTTGATATTTTAAAAAACAATAAAATTATAGCAACTGGATTTGTTGATTATAAGGATAAAAAAATAGAAAAAAGCACATCAACTGTGCAATTTAGAGCAGTTATCAATAACAAAGATGAAAAATTATTACCAGGGGATTTTGTAAAAGTTAGGCTTGCAAATGTATATCAAAATAATGTTATATTAATTCCTCAAAAAGCCTTGCTTCAAAATCAAAAAGGAATGATTGTATTTGTAGTTGAAAATGGAAAAGTTTCAATTCGTCCAATATTTTCTATTAGAGAATATAGAGACAAATTTATAGTAAAAGGGCTTATAAAACCGGGAGATAAAGTTATAGTAGATAACTTTTTTAGAATTAGACCTGGTGCAAAAGTCATTATCGATAAAATAATAAATAAGGAATAAAAATGTTTTCTAAATTTTTTATCAATAGACCAATATTTGCTACAGTTATTGCTCTAATTATTATAATGGCAGGTTTAATTTCTATAAAAAATCTTCCTATAAAAGAGTACCCAAGCATTACTCCTCCTCAAATAACAGTTACAGCAATATATCCCGGAGCCGATGCGAAAACCCTAGCTAAAACTGTAGCAGCACCCCTAGAAGAAGCAATAAACGGTGTAGATAATATGATTTATATGACTTCAACTCTTTCACCTAATGGAAGAGTAACTATTAATGTGTTTTTTAAAATTGGTACTGATAAAAATCAAGCAAAAGTTGATGTTAATAACCGTGTTCAATTAGCACTTAGCAAACTCCCTGAAGAAGTTAGAAGACAAGGAGTGAGTGTTGATGCAAAATCTCCAAGTATTTTAAAATTTATAACATTTACATCTAAAAATGGTTTGCATAATATAGCTTTTATTCATAATTATGTAAAAATAAATGTGGTAGATGACTTGAAGAGAATTCCAGGGGTTGGAGATGTTGTAGTCTTTGGTAATAGAGATTATTCTATTAGAATTTGGCTAGACCCACAAAAATTAGAATTTTATAATCTTTCACCGAGTGATGTTATAAATATAATAAAGGAGCAAAACAACCAATATACTGCTGGAAGTTTGGGGGCTGAACCTATAAAGGGGAGTGTGCCTTACAGATATAACATTACAACAAAAGGCAGATTTAAAACACCAAAAGAGTTTAAAAACATAATTATTCGCTCAAATCCTGATGGAAGTGCTTTAAGACTTAAAGATATTGCAAAAGTAACTTTAGGAATGGAAAGCTATAATGTAAAAAGTTCATATAATTTACAACCAATGGTAGGAATGGGAATTTTCTTATCTCCAGGTGCAAATGCTCTTGAAGTATCACAAAAAGTAGATGAAACTTTAAAAGAACTCTCAAAAAGATTTCCGAAAGATATAGAGTATCATATACCTTATGACATAACTCCTTTTGTAAAAGCTTCTATTCACGAAGTTATAAAAACTTTATACGAAGCGATTATTTTGGTAGTTATTTTGATTTATATTTTTTTGGGAAATTGGAGGGCTACATTAATTCCTGTGCTTGCCATTCCAGTATCTGTAATCGGAACTTTTGCTGGATTATATGCATTAGGATTTTCAATTAATCTACTCACTCTTTTTGCTTTGGTACTTGCTATTGGACTTGTAGTTGATGATGCTATTGTTGTTATTGAGAATATTGAAAGAAATTTGAGTGAAAATAAAGAAATAAGTGTAAAAGAGGCGGCAATAAATGCGATGAAAGAACTTACTTCCCCACTTATTGCAATTGTACTTGTATTAAGTGCTGTATTTATTCCAGCATCCTTTGTTCAAGGATTTAGTGGAGAATTTTATAAACAGTTTGCTATTACAATAGTTGTTGCTGTAGTAATTTCAGGGCTTACAGCTTTAACATTAACACCTGCTTTGGCTGTACTTTTATTAAAAAGAGAAGAAAAGCCTGTTTGGCTAGTTAAAAAGTTTAATGAAATGTTTAGCTGGATAACCGATAAATATACAAAAACAGTTAAATTAACTATAAAATTAGGCATTTTTTCATTGCTTCTTTATGGAATATTTATTTATGCAATTTATGAAATAAATAAAAAACTTCCAACTGGACTTGTTCCAACAGAAGATAAAGGTGTATTGATGATATTTAAATATAATATGCCAGGTACTTCTTTAAAAGAGACAGATAAAACAACTTTAGATGTTGAAAAAAAACTTCTTAAAAATCCTTATATTGAAGAAGTTGCAGGAGTTAGTGGACTGGATTTAATGACAATGGCATTCAAATCCAATTCTTCTTTTATGTTCGCAAAATTAATTCCTTGGGATAAAAGAAAAAAACCTAGTCAAATGTCTATGGCTATAGCTGGTAAGCTTATGGAAAAATTTTCTACATATAAAGATGCTATGGTACTTGCTTTCAATCCTCCTCCAATTATGGGGATGAGTACGACAAATGGATTTGAGATGTGGATAGAGGATAGAACAGGAGGTGATGTAGCAAAATTAGCTGCTTTAACAAAAAAAATTGTGGATGCAGCTAATAAAGATCCAAGACTTATGATGGTTAGAACCACACTAAATGCAAACACTCCTCAATATTATTTGACAGTTGATAGAGAAAAAGCAAAATCTATGCATGTTAATATATCGGATATTTTCAGCACTTTAAGTTCTTATTTAGGTAAAGCTTATGTTAATGATTTTAATCTTTATAGTAGAGTGTTTCACGTTAATGCTGAAGCTCTTGGTGATTATAGAAAAGTTCTTGATAATTTAAAAAGCATATATATAAAATCATTAAATGGGAAAATGATACCAGTTAGCGAGCTTGTAAATGTAAAGAGAGTTGTGAATGCTGATGTAATTCAAAGGTTTAATCTTTTTAATTCTGCTTATATAACAGGTGCAGCAGCTCCTGGGCATACTTCTGGTGAAGCAATGGATGCTATAAAGGAGATAGCTTCAAAAATTTTACCTCCAGGTTATACAATAGCTTGGGCTGGGACATCATATCAAGAAGCTAAACTTAAAAATTCAACTAATTACACAATGATTTATGCAATAATCTTTGTATTTTTGATTCTTGCAGCATTATATGAAAGTTGGAGTATTCCTATATCAGTTATATTGTCTGTTCCGTTTGCTTTATTTGGAGCTGCTCTTGGAATATATTTACTAAGATTTATGCATCTTGAATCAGATATATATTATCAAGTAGCACTTATAACACTTATTGGACTTAGTGCTAAAAATGCTATTTTAATAGTAGAGTTTGCAATTGAAAGACTAAGAAAAGGCTATACTTTAATGGATGCGACATTGAAAGCTGCAAAACTTAGATTTAGACCGATAATTATGACTTCATTAGCATTTATTTTAGGAACTTTGCCACTTATTTTGAGTAATGGTGCTGGTGCTAATAGTAGGCATATTTTAGGAGTTTCTGTTGTGTTTGGTATGACATTTGCAACTCTTATAGGAATATTGTTTATTCCATTTTTATTTTATGTTGTAATGTTAGTAAAGAAAAAATTTTCAAGAGTAAAAGAATAATACTATGCTTTTACTTTTTTGTTCGATACAAAGGTGCATAAGATGATAATTATTGGTCGTATAGAATATTTAAATTTATTACCGTTTCACTTTTTTTTAAAAAGATACAATTATAAATTTATTGGAAAAAATGGATATCCTTCGCAAATAAATAGACTTTTTTTAAAAAGAAAAGTTGAAGCAGGGTTTATTTCTTCAATTAAATCAAAAAATCAAAAATGTCTGAATGCTGGAATTGTTGCAAACAAAAAAGTGATGAGTGTATTAATTTGTCCAGGCGAAAATAAAGAAGATAAAGAATCTAATACATCAAACATTCTTGCAAAAATTTTGAATGAAAAAGGAGAAGTTGTTATTGGTGATAAGGCGTTACAAAGATTTTATAAAAACAATAATTGTAAAGATATGGCCGCTTTATGGTATAAAAAATATAAACTTCCTTTTGTATTTGCACGATTTTGCATTAACAGCAATAATAAAGAGTTGAAAAAAATAATTAATAAATTTTTAAAAAAAAGAATAAAAGTTCCCCAATATGTCTTAAAAAGTGAAGCTAATAGATTAAGGTTATCTCCAAAACATATACAAGAATATCTAAACCAAATCTATTATAAAATTGGATATAAAGAGAAAAAAGCTCTCAAATTATTTTTAAAATTATCTCAAAAAGTTAGCAATGAATAAAGGTATCAAACTTACCATTTTAATGCTTGGTGCATTAACTATGATGTCAAATGTGGCAATTGTTACTACACTTCCATATATAAAAAAGTATTTTAATAATGTTGAAAACATAGATTTTTTATCAAAATTAATTCTTACAGCACCTTCTTTAGCTATTGCATTTCTTGCACCGTTTTTAGGTCATATAATACATCGCATAGGAAGTAAAAAATCTACTGTGATAGGGCTTATTATGTTTTCTATTTTTGGAAGTGCAGGTCTTTATTTGAATAGCATTTATTCTATTTTGATATCAAGAGTTTTATTAGGTATTGCAATAGCTGTTTTAATGATTACAGCAACTACATTTATAGGTGAATACTTTATAGGAGAAGAAAGACATAAATTTATGGGATTACAAAGTATATTTATAGCACTAGGTGGCGTTTTTTTTACAGTTACAGGTGGAATACTTTCTGATATAAAGTGGAGATATTCTTTTGGTGTTTATTTTATAGGATTGTTTGTTTTATATTTAATTGTCAAATATATTCATAAAAAAGATATGCTTGATTTTAAAGAAATTAAAGAAATTGGAAACAATATAAATGTAAATCTTATTCATGTTTATTTTTTAGCTTTTTTACTAATGCTTGTTTTTTATATTATTCCTACACAAATACCTTTTTTATTGATGCATAAATTTAAAGCAAATGGGTCTTTTACAAGTATGATAATTGCAAATGCCTTTTTTTTCAATATGCTTGGAGCTTTTTCATTCGCAAAATTAAAAAAAAGATTTCATTTTTTTAAATTGTATTTACTTGGTTTTTTAGTGATGGCAATAGGATTTATAGGAATAGGTATGATTAAATCTATCTATTTTTTCTTTATAACTTCAAGTTTAACAGGATTTGGTGCGGGGATATTAATACCTACAATTAGAAGTTGGCTTTTACATAATGCACACTATACAAAACAAGTAAAAGCTTCAGGATATCTTACAAGTAGTTTATATTTAGGTCAGTTTGCATCACCTATTGTTTTTCATCCTTTTATAGATATCTTTGGAATACAAAGATTTTTCTTTATTATAGGAATGATTATAAATGTAATAATATTTTTTTTTCTTTATTTAGAAAAAAATTAATAGTAAATATTTGTTAAATTTTTATAAATTTTATTGATGAAAATTTTTAATAAATAAATTTTTGTAACATTTTATAAAAAACATAATTTTCAAAGGTAATTAACTAACAATAAATAATTTTAACTAATTCAGGTCTTTTCCTTTTATCTAAATAAACTCCAAACACTTCTCTTAAATTTTTCCAATTTACAGGGATATTATTCTTTTTCATCCATTTAATAGCACTTTTTACTTCATTATAAGTCGGAGAATAAGGTTGTTTATAGAATTGCCAAATTACCTTTTCATAAAAGAAAGGCGTGTTGTATCCTATATCTCTTCTTAGTTCGTAAATAAGAATATTGTTTGATTTAATAAATGAAATTAAGTTATTTGAGTTTTGCAATATATCAAAAATTGCTGTAAATATAGCCAATGCTTCTTTTACTTCAATAAATTCCTCCATAAATTTACTGCTTGTAAGTTCTTTTGGGGACAATTCTATATTTAGATATTCTAATTCTTTCAAAAGAGTATAATTTTCTCTACATTCTTTGTTATAAATAAGCTTTGCTAATTGTTTTACAATTTTAAAATAAGCTATTGAATAATAAACTCTTCCGTCAAATTCAAACCAGCCTTTATTCAAAATATCCATTGCTTTTTTAAGCATTTCAGTTGATTTTGAATTTTTATTTACAAATTCAGGTTCAGCATCTTGAAATCTAAATCCGCATTTCCAGCAGTTAAATTCTTTAATATCGTTTTTTCTTCTTACAATAGTTAAAGGTTCTCCACATTGAGGACATTTATCAATCATAATTGCATTGTGTTTAGTGCATACTGTATAAAACGATAATCTCCATTCCTTTTTAAAGTAATTTTCTTCTTTTAAACATAAAGGACAGTATTTTAATCCATTTAACTTATTAGTTAATCCTCTCATTTTTACAGGAGAGATTAAAGCGTTTCTTGTGTTTTCAAATATTTCTTCACTTAAATATCCTGTATAAGACTTTAAAGATGTCTGATTTAATAAATTTATATTTACATTCATTCTTCTTGCAAAATTGTCAAAAAATTTTTCATCTGATAATACATCTAAATCTCTATCCAAAAGCCAGTTTTTATATTCAGGAAAATATTTGTTTATAAATGTAGAAGTTTGTAAAAAATTAATAGTCGCATTTCTTGCGAGCCAAGATGTAAAGAGTTCATTTTCTTTTGGTAATATTCTGTTTTTTATAGCTGTTATTGCTAATTGTTCTCTAAATTCTTTATTTTGAATAGCTATATTATGCAAAAATCTTGTTCTTTGAGGATAAAATTGTTTATTATATTTCATCTGCAAAAACGCCTTCTTTTTCACATGCCGGAATATAATTTATTTTGTTTATCATTGCTCTTTTGATTTTTTCATCTCCATTTTTGATTGCATATTTTGCCATTAAAAAGATTATAGTTATAATATCTCCTATAAGGCCGTCACTTAATTCTAAAATTTCTTTTGCTAATTTTGTATCCTGATATATTAAAGAAGGTTTTTTTAATGGCAAAGTTAATTCTATTGCATAAAGTAAAGATAAATAATCTTCATCAAATTCCCAGTTTTTAATTCTGGTAGGAACAAATCTGCTTTTTAATTGATGGTCGTTATGAACTAAACTGACTCCTGTTGGAGTTCCTACCAAAACTATAGGTTTTTTTAAAATATTGGATAAATTTTTAATTCCTGACATAAATTCTTTTTGTTTTGTAATACTACCTATTAAAGCATTTTGAATTTCATCTATAATTAACATATTAATTTCAAATCTATCAAAATAATATTTGATTTTTTGTTCTCTTTCTACTAATGATTCGCTTTTACTGTAAGGGACTGATAAATTCATAAATACTGAATCAAATAATTCATGTATTGATGCTCTATTAGGAGATTGGACATACATTATAGGAGTTTCTGCTTCATAATCTTCATTTATTTTTTCTTTTGATTCAATATAATTTAATACCATTTCCGTTTTTCCGTTATTAGAATTTCCTACTAAAAGCAAAGAACTTATTCTGTTTGTTTCAGGAGCATACAATAATTCATCTAATTTTGCGGCTAATTTTTCATATTTTGAATGTTGAATAAAGGTTGGTCTATCATTTAAATAATTTAATCTTTCTTCATCAGTTGCTTCTAAAACTAATTTTTTTATTTCATCAGGCAACCTTTTTAAATGTTCTTTTTGGGTCATGATTATCTCCTTTTAGAATTTTTAAATTTTATTTTAAATTTTTTTAATTCAATATTAGGAATTTTTGAAATTTCATCATTTTTTGATGTGTTTTCTTTGCTTAAAGGTTTTGAAACTTGTTTATTTTCTTTTCTTCTTCTGTGAAGTTTTGTTTTTTCAGCTGCTTTTTCTTCTATTTCTCTTAATTCTTTAATAGCTTCAAATAGTTTTATTTCATTATAATTTTTGAGATTTTTTTGTTTTAGATATTCTTTCGCTGTTTTCAACTCCCATAAAGTAATTCTTGGATTAGTTAAATTTTTATAATGAATTTCTACATATTCTTTTAAAGTTGGATGATAAAAGAAAATTCTACTTAAGTCTTTAGGGTCATATCTAAATATATATTTTTCTTTTTGTTTGTTTTGCGGAGTCGGTTTCATAAAAGGAATCAAACATTCATCATAATATGTAATACCGAATAAAGTTACTCCTGTTCTTTGGATTGTTCTTTCTTCATAAGGAAGTAAAGATATTCTTGCAAGTTCTAACTCTTTAGGAGTTAATATTTTTAAAGGAGCTGGGGGATTTGTTTCATCTCCCATAAGTCCTTCAAAAAATTTTTCTTTTGGAGTTTTCCCTAATGCAGTATGAATAGTATTGTGATAATATTTAGTTATCCAAGTAGCAATGTATTTTTCTAATTCTTTTAGTGTAAAAACGGCATTTTTAGATGAGTTGTATTCTTTTCTTTCCTGTGGATTTGAAAAAGTTGTTCCAGATAACGAATGGGTTTCTTTATTAATTGTTTTTATCATTCTTTCTATATGTCCTCCATAATTTGGAGTGCCTTTTGGTCTAAAATCAATATTTATTCCAAAAATTTCGCAAACTTTTCTTAATTGCTCTCCTCTAAATTCAGCGGCATTGTCTAAATGAATAGTATTAGGAACTCCGTAAATTTCCCATTGTGCATCAATTCCTAAATCTTTTAAATATTTGTCTTTTGGAGAAAATCCTAAATATAAAGTCTGTCCTACGGAATAAAAACTTGGCGAATCTAATGTTAAATAAAATCCATATATCATTCTGCTGTAAATATCAATAGCTACGGTTATATAAGGTCTGCCTATAGGTTTTCTGTATGTTTCGTCTACTACTTCTATGTCTAATTGAGTATGGTCTATTTGAATTATATGTAAAGGATATTGAGCCTCAAAATTTTTAGCCGAAGGTCTTAATTTGCTGTTAAAAGCACTTTTTCCTTCTCTTATTTTAAATACTTTTCTTTCGTCTAATTGATTAATTCTGTTTCTTAATGTGTTATAAGAGATTTTTTTATATCCTTGCAAAACTAAATTAGCATTTATTTCTCTCCATAATTTTGATATGGAAATTCTTTGAGAAGATAAATATCTCTCTTTTATAAAAGTATCAACAATCATTTCAACTTCTTTTGGCAGTTTGCTTTTCCCTTTTCCGCCTCTTTTTGAATACTG
>Ga0256829_1002731_pt1 | contig 12818 bp, 14 predicted proteins | sample 131447metaG_FD_185979 | JGI IMG/M metagenome (GOLD analysis project Ga0256829, IMG submission 185979) | Hydrothermal vent microbial communities from Lau Basin, Pacific Ocean - 131-447 | ecosystem: Environmental > Aquatic > Marine > Hydrothermal vents | place: Pacific Ocean: Lau Basin | collected... | reverse complement strand
TTGATTTGTATTAGTAATAGAATTAACTATTTTATCTACTTCTTGCTTAGTTAATTTAGTTCAATCCTTTTTATGAGTCAACTTTATCTTATATTCTATATAATTTTGATTTCATTGACTAGATACCAATCTTTCTATTTTATAAGAATCTCCAGTACTTAGATTTTTTTTAATTTCATTGACAGTCGAATTAACTACTGATTTGAAATGAACTTCTTTATTAATTCATAATCATCTTCATCAAAAATATCATATTATCAAAGCTAACATTATTCAAAAAATTATAACTTCATTTATTAATACCCACATTTTTTTGTTTTTATTTAATAAATATAATTTACCATACTTAAATAATAATTATATTTAAGTAAAAGTCAAGTTTTTGTATTGTTATTGTTTTTTAATTGAATTATTAACATATTTCTATATAGTTACTAAACTTAAATAGGTCTTTATATTATTAAAAAGGAAAAATGAAAATAGATATTTCTGAAGTTAAAAGATGAACAGTTCTAGAAATAGAATGATGACTTTACAAAGTAGTGGATATGTCTCATATGCATAAATGAAGATGATGAGCAACTTATGCTTTTAAAGTTAAAAATATACAAACATGACAAGTAAAAAATGTAACTTACAAAGCTTGAACAACATTAGATGCTGCTGAGATAAATTATAAAAATTGACAATATTTATACAATAGTGGAGATACTTATACTTTTATGGAATTTGATACATCAGAACTTTTTGAGCTTTGAGATGATTTAGTTGATGATATTAAACAATATTTAAAAGAAAATGTCGATGTATTTCTTATGATGTATAATGAAAATGTAATATGAATAATATTGCCAGATACAGTTTCTTACAAAGTAACTGAAACTATGCCTTGAGTAAAATGAGATAGAGCTCAAGCATGAACAAAACCAGCTACATTAGAAACTGGATTAGTAGTTCAAGTTCCTTTACATATAGAAGAGTGAGATGAAATTTTAGTAAATACATCTACAAATGAAGTAAAAGGTAAGGTTTAGAAAATAAAAAATAAAAAAATGTGAAATATAAGTTCATATTCAAATGAAAAAATAGAAGAAAAAATTGAAAAATATATAAAACAAGCTTACTCAAAATGAGAATATTTAAGGTGTTACAACTTATTAAATCTGCTTTTAAAAATTAATTCAAATAATAAAGTCTTATTAAAATATTCTAGTAAATTTAATGGTAAATTTATTAAAAAAGAAAAGATAAGATGGGGAAGATGATTTTTATTAAGAGATGTATTAAAATCACCTAAATTATATATATTTCTTCTAATAGTCTATCTAACCTGAAACATTAAATAATTTATTTAAAATAATATACAATAAAAATGACAAAAAAGACTACAAAAGATAAAATTGTAAAATGGTTCACCGTAATATTAATAACTGTATTTTTAATTGTTACATTTGCATCTTTTATCACATTATTATGATGAAATTCGTCTAAAAAAGATAATGGAGCAAACATAAAAGGAACTCAAACAGTATCAAGTGATGGTATTTGAAATTAATTAAGAATTGAAAATTGAATATTTTATTCTAATTTTTTAGAAATATTAAAAGTTAGAAAATTTAAGAGATACTGAAACAAATTCAGTATGACAGAATAAAAAAAATATGTAATTCTGTTTTATCCTATCATCTTGCAATATGCTTGATATAATATACCATGGACATAGTTTTGTAGAAATTGATTTATGAGGAGAAAGTATTTTGATAGATCCTTATATTAGTGAAAATAAACTATGTGATATTGATTTACAAACTATTTGTTCAAAAAATATAATTGCTGTATGTATTACACATGGACATTCTGATCATATTTGAGATACAGTAGCAATAGTTAATAAAACTTGAGCAAAAATTATATCTACTTTTGAAGTAATTCAATATTTTGCTAAATATCATAACATTTCATCTTCTTATAGTATGCACATATGATGAGAACATATTTTTCCTATAAACTGATCAAATAATTTTTGAGAATTTAAAATAAAATTTGTAAATGCAGTTCATGGATGATCTATATGACCAGAATTTTTCCCTTGAAAAGCTGCTTGAATAGTATTAAAAATTTGATGAAAAAAAATATATCATGCAGGAGATACAGCACTTACTTATGATATGAAATTACTTGAAGATGAAACTATAGATGTTGCTTTCCTTCCAATATGATGAAACTTTACTATGTGAATAAAAGATGCAATAAAAGCTACAGAATTTGTAAAACCTAAGATTGTAGTTCCTATTCATTATAATACTTTTGACACAATAAAAGTAAATCCTACAGATTTTGCTCAAGAAATAATGTTAAACAATTTAGCTAATTGTAAGGTATTAACTCCTTGACAAAGTATAGTTTTTGATAATATTTAACTGAATAAATTATAAAATTTTGTACTTACAAGATTGGTTAACTCTAAAAATTCTAAAATCAAATAAACAACCAAATATAAATATAAAATCATGAGATAAAATTGTTTATGAAAAAGAATGAAAAAAATTTATAGCTACTTACATATGATATGAATGTGAAGCAAATTATGAAGTAGATTTTTTGTATAAATTAACATATAATCAACTAGAGAAATTTTATGAATTAGACAAAAAAGCAAAAGAAAAATTCAAAGAAATAAAATCTGAATTAAAAATAATTTTTCCAGAACTTAAATTTGTAACATGAAAAATGGATTATAATTGAAATACTCTATATTTATTTTTTTATTCTGATGATAGAACAGACTTTAGACCTTTTTTAAATGAACTTAGATCAGTTATATGAATGAATTTCTTTTTATATCAAGTATGAGCAAGAGATTCTATAAGGTTAAATCCAATAAGTGAAGATATGTGCTGAGATTGCTGACATAAATTATGTTGTACAAAATCACTATGTAGTTTAAAAAGTGTAGAAACATCTACTGTAAATCTACAAAATTTACAATCTCAATGACTTGACAAACATAAATGAGTTTGCTGAAAACTAAAATGTTGTCTAAAATATGAAGAAGATGTTTACAAAGAAGAACAAAAATATTTTCCTGATATATGAACAGAACTTGATTTAGATGGAGAAATATATACAGTTATATGAATAAATATAATGATGAAAACCATGTTTACAAAAAACAAAGAATGATTTCCCAAAACTATATCTTTAGATGATAATTTTAAAAAATGTTAGCTTATGAAATATACTTATTTTGATTTATAACAATATCAATTTTCATATTAATATTTTATAATTTAATAGCTTATATTTTTTTTCCATTTGTTTGGATATTTAATCAACTAAAAATACAATATCATAAAATCTTTTCATTAAACAGACTCAAAAAACAAGTGTTAGAAAATAAAAAAGAAATTAAGGATATAAAAAATATAGAAAAAAATGAAAACACTAGTAAAATAAAGAACAAACTAAAAAAAATAACATTAGAAATAGAATTTGCAAAACAAAAATGAGATATAGACACTCTAGAACAAAAACTTGTAGAAATCCTTTCTTACGATGAAAATAATATTAAATTTATGGAAATGTTGTCAAATCTATATATAAATTTATGAAAAGAGAAGAAAGCATTTTCATTACTAAAAAAACTTATCCAATTAGATATGCAAAATGATAATGCTATATGGAATTTAAGTAAATTATACCTGGAATTATGAGAAATAGACACAGCTAATATACTAATACAAAAAACTATTGACATAAACCCAAATAATTATAGATATTATATTACTTATGCAGATATTTTATATAACAAATGAGAATTAGAACAAGCTATACAAGCCATACAAAAAGTCCTTGAAATTAAACCAAACAATAGTATATATCTAGATGCATTAGCTAGTTTATATGAAGAAATTTGAGAATCTCAAAAATCTAGAGCTTGTTGGCTAAATATACTAGATATAGATCCAAATTATGAAAAGGCAAAGGAAAAATTACAAAATATTTAATTTATAAAATATTATAATTATGTCAAAAGAGAAATTATGTATTTATAAACCTTGAAATGAAAAAACTACAAAAGAAAAAAATGAACTTACAGAAACTTTACAAAAAAATATATTAGAAGATATTATAAAAAAATTAGGTTTTGAACAAAAAGAGACTACTAATTTTGAAAAAGTTACAGAACAATGAAAAAGTAATTATACTTTATATATTGTAGAAAAATGAAGTAAACTAAAATTAATTAAAGACGGAAAAGAATCTATCATAGATTTACCAGTAGATTCAATAATATGAGAATCTACATTTTTACAATATTTAAAATGAGAAAAAATTACAAATGCTAATGCAAGTGTTGAAATTCAATGAAAATATTTACAAATAAGTTTTGAAAAAATTAAGTTTAAATTAAAAACAGGGTCTGAAAAAAAGGAAAAAACAGTAATATCTTACTTTAAAGAAATAGAAAACCAAAGAAGATGAAAAACAAAACAAGTGCACAACAAAAATTAAGTTTAGAAATTAAAATAAATAATGAAATATTTACTATTACTTAGACTTTCAAGACCAATATGGCATTTGATTACTATTGTAATAGTTTTTTTGTTAGCATATAATTTAAGAATCATTACAGATGGAATTCCTTTTGTTCACTTACAAATTCCTTACATAAACTTTCAAGAAACTTTGTTATTTTTTATTATATCAGCACTTTTATTTCCACTAATATGACTTACTAGACATCTTTATAAACTTAAATGACCAATACATAATTATTATAATAAATTTATAAAAGTTTTCATATTTTGGTTTGTAAGTATTACTTTTATATCTTATTTTTGAAACTGATCTTTATTTTTAGATGGTATCTCAAGACTTATTTTAATATGGTGATGAATTTTATCTTTTATTTGATTATTGATTATTGATTTTATATTTAACATAATTAATTCTAAATTAGAAAAACAAAATCCATACAAAATATGAGTCTTAAAAACAAAATACTTTCAAAAAATTAAAAAAAAATTTGATAATTATGATATATATAAACTTAGTGAATTTGATAAATTAGATGTTATAAATAAGTTTGATATTATATTTTTAGTTTGAAATATAAAAACTAATAAAGTAGAAGAGATAATGGACATAGCAAGACTTAAACAAATTGAAGTTTTTCATATTCCTGATGTAAATTTTCTTGAAGATATTCTTTATCATGCTGAAAGAATTTGAGCCTTAATAACTTGGAGATACAAACCTTCACCATTAGAATGACGATGGAAAGTTTTCAAAAGAATATTTGATATTATATTTTCTTTATCTTTCATAATATGTTTTTGATGGTTATACCTTATTATAGCTTTACGGATATATTTTCATGATAAATGAAATATTTTGTATGTGTCTAAAAGAATTTGACAAGGTTGAAAAGAAATAAAAATCTATAAATTTAGAACTATGGTAAAAAATGCAGATAACTTAAAACAGCAATTATTAAATAAAAATGAGAGAGATGATGTTTTATTTAAAATAGAAAATGATCCTAGAGTAAAACCTTGGTGAAAAATACTTAGAAAAACTTCATTAGACGAAATACCTCAATTTTTCAATGTGCTTTTATGAACAATGTCTATAGCTTGACCAAGACCACATTTACAAGAAGAAATCGAAAAATACAATAAATGGCAAAAAAGACTTTTAGCTGCAAAACCTTGAATTACAGGTTATGCACAGGTATTTGCAAGAGATTTACCTTTTGAAGAAGAAGCTAGACTTGATCTTTATCGGTTTCAAAATTGGTCTATTTGGATGGATATAATTGTAATTTTATGAGTTTTCAAAACTTTATTTAAAGGAAAATAAATATTGACTTATAAAATAAGTTTAGTATATTCTAAATACCTATCAAAAGAAAATAAGGAGATATTATGGCAATTAGAAAATTCGAAGCTCCAAATGGAGTTAAAGGATTTGTAGAAAAAGAAGGAATATTTGATCCACGATGGATTATTTATAAAGATAAATTCTTTGGAAATGAAAAAGTTGGTTCAGTAGAACCTAAAGAAGATGAATTAAGAAAATATTTAGAAAAAACTTTTGGTAGGCCAATAAAAATATGGTGAAAGTTTCTCTAGAGTGTGTTTCCTCTGGAGTTTTTTTATAAAAAAGTTAAGATATTCACAACTATTTAATATTTATAATAAATTTATGTTCGACAAATACTGATTTTACAAAACTTGAGATACTGGTAATAATAACATATTTCAACTTGATTTATGAACTTCATATAATCTTAAAATAGAAAATAATGAATATCTAGTTTTTCATAAAAGAAAATTTAAGAAATTAAATGTAAATAATTTACAAAATGGAATGTGATTAGTTACAGAAAAACAAAATATTAATTTTTCTTTCGATAAAGGTTTTTTTATAAACTGATTATGTTATTATCAAAGAAATTTAAAAGATGCTTATATCAAAAATTGAGGATTAGATGAATTAGAATTATACGAAAATTTATTTAAAAGTTTTTGATTAGAATTAAAATACAGAAAATACTTAGAAATACACTGAAATTATAAAAATATCGAAGCTATAAAACAAGAAATTAACACAGCAAACCCTGATCAAGCCATTAGTTTCTTGTTAGCATTATCAATAATTTACTGAGATTGGAATATCATAGAAGAATGAAAAAATATTTATCTATGAAGTATTTTAATAAAGTTTCCTTTTGATAATTCATTACTAGAATTTCAAGACATTATATTCAACATAGAAGATATTCTAATTCAAAATAAGATGTATAACAAATTAAATTACACAAAAAAACAAGATTTCATCTGGAACATACAAGATGTTGATTTATTAGAAATATTATGAAAAGCTATTTTACTCCCAGAAATAAAAGATTTCTTCCAAACTGAAGAAAAATTAGAACCACTATTTAACACAAAATTAGAATTATTACAAAAACAACTAAATAATGACTTAAGAATAGACTTAGACAATTTTAAAATAACAGAAATAAAATGAATTAGTTTAGATTTTTAATCATAAAATATATATAAAAAAACAGGAAGATTAATTCCTGCTAGTTTTCACTAATCTCAACAAAAACTTTATAAATCAATGAAATGAAATACCTTTCAAAGTAGTTTGCTTAATCTTTGTTAAAACAATAGATTTTAACATTTCTTTTCTATTTTTAAAACTACTATAATCTAAATTTGGAATATTATATTTTTTATTTACATATAAATTAATTTTCTCATTTCATATAAATACTACAGGAATAATTGCTTGATATATTTTATTTAATTCTGGAAAAATTTTCTTTTTTAAATCTAGTAGTGCTAAAAAATCTTGATTTATCAAAGATGCAAAATTAGCATTTTTAAACAAAGAAGGATTATTTGTAGCTTTATCTGTTTTAAATATATAAGATATATCTTTTCAACGGAAAGAAACACTACTTATTGCTAAATCATAATTTCAAGATAATAAGACATTATTATATTCTTGAGTTCAAACTTTCTTAACTCTTATCTGTCAAGGATATATTTTAACTAGAGTATTATACACAGAATCTCCAATCTTTGCAATAAGTCATTTATTTAAATAAAGCAAAGTAAAATCAGGATAAGTTATCTTAAACTTAGGATATACAACAGATTTATAATATAAAGTAATAGTATCCAACAGTTTCTTTTGACTATTTTTATATCAATATATTTTATATGTATTAATTCATTTTTGTATATTTCAAAATTTTTCACTCATTACATACTTTATATCTTTTCATCAATTATACTCTTTAAGAATATATTCGTTTCAAGTTTTGTAAGAAACTCATATTTTATCATATCATCAAGTTAAAAGAGTTCATTTTAAAACTAAATATTTATCAATTTTATCTACATAAGCTACATTATTTTTTCACTGCTTATATAAATAAACATTATTTTTTATATTAAATATTTTTTTTCTAAATTCTGCTTTTTGCTTATCCAAAGAATATTTTCATAAAATTGTCTTAAATCAAGTATTTGTAATAGTAGTCTTTGGTAGTACAAACAAACCATATCAAACAAAATTAATTCTTTCTTGTAATGTAAGATCCTTTTTTAAGTATGCTAATATACTTTGTGATAAATAATCTTTCACTTCTTCATTTTTTTGTTTTTTTATATTCCAAAACATAGCATATCTTATTTTAAGATTTATAAGATGTTTAGAATATTTATCTTTATTTATGTTTGTATATCAGTTGTATATATCTATATTTGTTTTTCCTGTTCAATATTTTGCTAATTGTTTTTCATTCTTAAATAAATCAAATTGATATTTATTAATATAATAATTAGGACATTTTGAATAATCTAGTATCAAGTTAGTTTTAAAATTAGATTTTAAATCCAAAGACACACAAGTTGAATTTATATGTTTTTGCGAATACTCAGATATATAAAAATTTTTATCTGCATCTTTCAAAAGATATTCTGGAAGTATATAATTTTGAAAAAAATAATCATTATTTATACTAGCCTGATTAAACACAACTTTTATAGCATTTCAATCTTTAACAACACTTTTTAAGTCATTAACTATAGGATAAGTTAAATTTAAACTATTATTTTTTATAATATCATTGTAAGTAAAATATATGTCATCAAGTGTTATTTTTTTTCAAGATGTCCAATAATTATTTCAGGTTAATGTTACAAAATAAGTTTTATGATCAGATGTCTTTACATTACACAAATCAGGAGTTCAATCATTGTTTAAACATCATCTATAAAGTAAACTTTGCACATATCTAGAATAATATCAGTTTCATAAATAAGGTAAAGGATTTGTTTTTTCTCAAACAACTCATTCTAATAAAATTCATCATTTTATAGGTTTTTCCTTATTAGATTGTTGTAAATACAAATATCATAAATGAAAAAATATAATTAACCAAACTAAAATCAACGAAAAAAGTATATATTTTTTTATATCTTTCTTTGTAATATGCATTTTAAAATATTAAATAAATAAATTATTGAACTATAAAGAAATTTGCTATAATATAAACTCAACCTATCAATAAAATTCATAAAATAATATAAACAAAATATTTTTTCAAATTTTTGTAAGTAGCATCATCATCTGGTTTTGTTAATAACAAATATGCTTGATAAATTATAAATACAGTAATTATAAATCAAACAAATCATAAAAAATAATTTAAAACTGTCCGTATCCATCAGATATTTTTACTTTCAAGTATAGCTTGTTGTTGTCATAAGCTACTAGCTCAATTAGTAACTTTTGAATAAAACATATTTATTATATTTTGTGCAAAAATTATTATTATAATTCATAAACTATTCCAAACAATAATAGTCTTTGAATGTTTAGTCATATCTTCTTTGTCTCCAGATCATATTAATTTTATAACAGTTATCAACAATGTAATAAATAATATTCCCATAATAAAATACATAGCTAGAACAAAAAATTTTCTCAATATTCAGGCATATAAATTATTTGCAATAGTAGCTGGGTCAAAACTACTATTAGTTCATATAATTCAACTTGTTCAAGTAGTTCAAACAAGTGCATCAACAATAAAATAACTAGAACTCATCAAAACTACTCATAAAGTTCACCAAATTGCAAAATTAAGTCATTTTTTTCTTTCATCTTCTTTATCTGAAAAAGCTAATTTATAAAATCATAAAAATGCTATCAAAAGTCATAAAACTATTACTATCGGCATAATAATTTTTTTAGCTACATTTATCATAAGTCATTTCAAACTTTCACCTCATGCATCATTTGCCAAAGTTGCTGAAATTTCTCAAGCTTTTCATTCATCTCATCAAATAGCATTTAAAGTATCTGTATAGCTATTTGCAACAACAAAATTATTTGAAAAAACAAAAAGTCAACCAAATAAAATTGATAATATTAACAGTATTCTCTTCATATTTTCATATTTTTTATATAAACTATTCCTACTATACAAAATTACAACATTATTTCAATTATAAAAAAACTAACCTAAGTTTAGGCCAGTTAATTAAAATGTTAATAACATTTTCTTATATTTATAATCTAACTGTAAATAATTTACTAAATCTGATAAATTATGAAATACCATTCAAGATTTAATCCTCATTTTATCCAAAATAACTAAATATGCCAACATTACCTTTAATCTCTTTATATACTCTTCTGGCATAATATATTTAGCATTAATCTTTTGAATTAAATTATCAACCAATAATTCTTCATCAGATAAAGATAAATTTAAAGGATTATTAATTTCAGATTTAAGCAAAACAGGAATTTTGAGTCAAAACAAATTATAAACATTTAGCAAGATTTGAATAGTATTTTTCTTTCCATAATTTATCCATATATCATTATGATTTAATTTTCACAAAACATATCTTCAAATTGCTATAATAACCATATCTTTGTTGAGAATATTTCACAACTCTTTAATTTTTTCAGAACTTATCACAGTTTTCAAATTTCAATTATTATCAATTTGATATTGCTTATACTTACTATTAAATATATTTTTTATGTAATTTAGACTATCTTTTCACAAAATAACTAATTGCTCATTATTTTTTAAAGAAATGATTTTATCAGCCTTTTTAACTAAAATATTTCAACCATTATTTTCTATAATACTAGCTCATCATTTTTTTGTATATTTCAAATCAATAATTCTATCATTTGATTCTATATTAAAATAATTTGACTTAATAATTATCTTATCTTTCGGAGAGTTAGATTTAACCGACAAATAATTCCCATCAAGCATATTTACAACATAAATAATTTTGTTTTGATCATTTTTATAAGATGTAAATTGAATTTTTGCAGGTCAAAGCAAATGTAATTTAATTCATTTATTTATTCATAAAGTAATTTTTGTATTATTATTCAATATAAGAATACTTCATTTTTTTAAAACTCAAGTTTTTACTTCAGTCCCCTCATCTAAAATTTTATAATTTCAATCATATTTTATAACTTTTCCAATATAATCTGCATTTACAACATTTGCATTATTTTCAACTTTTAAGTTATTTGAAAGTTGTTTATTATTCAGAAAAAGACCAAAAAATATAAATAATAAGAAAACCGTATAAACTCAAACTTTTGAATAAAAAGAAATCTTTGTAAAAATACTTTGTTGAGAAATTTGTGTTCTAATATTATCAAAAACCAACAATTTATCTTGCTCTGGCATTTTCTGTTTTTGCTGTTTAAAATACTCCTCCAGTTTCATTTTATAAAAATATAGATATATAAAAATAATTAACTCATATTACTTACTACTACGATGTATTTACCTAAAATGTTACACTTTTACTTATTTTTTAGATTTTCTTTTAATTTATTTAAAATTCTATGTAATTTAACCCTTACATTAACTAAACTTAATCAAGTAATAGCAACTATTTCATTTAAACTTTTTTGTTCAGTAAACCTAAGATACAAAATTTCTCTATCTATAGATTTAAAATCTTTCATTGCTTTCTGAATATTTTCAAATTGATAATCTGTATTTAAATCTTCTAAAATATTTTCATTATCAGGTATTTTTTCTTCAAGTGTAGTTTTTGTATTATCTTCGTCAGTCCATTCAAAATCTGAAAATCAAAAATCTTTTCTTTTCTTAAAATAATCTTTTGTAGTATTTCTCAAAATTACCCAACACCAAGAAACGAAATTTCATTTTTCTTGATCAAATCAATCCATTTTATTCCAAATTTTCACAAAAGTATGTGAAATTATATCATTTATCTCAAAATCAGTTAAATAAAAATTAGATTTTAAATAAGAAAAAAAATGATCTACTATCTCATTATAAAAAATAGTAAATGCTCAATGTTTTTTTTTCAATACTGTTTCTATCAAAATATCGTCTATCATTCAATATTATTTAACATAAAGTTCTTATAATTTAAGCAATTTGAAAAAATTATCAAGATATAAAATTAAAAATCCCAACTTCATTTCATAGAAGAACTCTGTGTATAGTTTGTAACTGTTGTTTCAAAGAAATTTCATTTTCAAGCATTATCATCTTGTAATCTATCCAAATGTTTGTAAGGATTTTCAGTATATTCTGGATATAACGGATTTAATCATATCATATCTAATCTTTGATTTGCAAGCCGTTTTGTGTATTTATCGATACTTTCTTTATTCATTCACATAATTGCATCTCAAATAATGTGTGTTGACCATTGAATTTCTTGATCTACAGCTATTTTAAACATATCATAAATCATTTGTTCATCAAATATTTCTGGAAATTCATTTTTTATTTCTTTCACAATATGTGCAAATAAAGTTACATGAGTAAGCTCATCTCTTCTTATATAAGAAATCATTTTATCAGAAGCTATCATTTTTCATAAATCTGCTAATGTATCAAAAAATGCAAATCAATTATAAAAATATATACTTTCCAATAAAAAATTTCAAATTATAGCTCTAAAAAAGTTTTTATCTGTTTTATTGTCTACAAAATCTTGATAAATTCATCAAATAAAATCTATCCTTTCCAATAAATATTTATCATTTCTCCAAAAATAATATATATCATCTCTTTTTTCTGTAGGAACAGCAGTTTCCAAGATAGTTGTATAAGATTGACTATGTATAGCTTCTTGATAATCTTGAATAGATAAAATCAAATTAACCTCTGGAGCTGTAATAAAATCATTTATATTGGGTAAATTTACAGTTTGAATACTGTCCAAAAATATTAAAAAAGACAAAATACCATCATAAGCTCT
>Ga0256829_1002730_pt1 | contig 12821 bp, 13 predicted proteins | sample 131447metaG_FD_185979 | JGI IMG/M metagenome (GOLD analysis project Ga0256829, IMG submission 185979) | Hydrothermal vent microbial communities from Lau Basin, Pacific Ocean - 131-447 | ecosystem: Environmental > Aquatic > Marine > Hydrothermal vents | place: Pacific Ocean: Lau Basin | collected... | reverse complement strand
CAAGGCAGTATCTTTTATCTTTGGAGTCATTTTTTCTAATTGCACCCCTGTTGATTCGGCTCGAAAGAGTGATAAACTCCCTGATGGATTGATAACAGAGAGGAGACCAACACCAAGAACGATAACCCCCAGACCACCAAGCCAGTGCATCAAACTTCTATGAAAGAGGATAAGATGAGGTAGAGACTCAATGTCTGTATAGACTGTAGCACCAGTTGTGGTAAATCCACTTATAGCTTCAAAAAATGCTGAAAAGAAAGAGATATTTGAGTATAAGACAAGTGGTACTGCACCAGTTATACCAAGAAGTACCCATAGAAGATTTACAGTAAATATACTCTCTTTTATGTTTAAATTTAGTTCATGCCTGTGAAGTAAAAACCAGACGATAAGGTTGAAAATCAAAAAAGACATATCTATATATAAAAATTCTATATAAGCTTCATGATATATCATGCCGATAAAAATATCAAGTAAGTAGATGATAGAGAGTGTAAAACCAATAAGTGAAAGTAGTTTAAAAATATTTTTAAAGTTCATAAATCCACTGCTTCATTTTTGGCATTAACTTTGTCGTTGCAAAGGCTACAACAATATCATTCTCTTGGAGTAGCATCTTTTCATCAAGAGGATATAAAGCCTCCTCTCTTATGTAATAAACTTTTATGTTTGTTACTTTTATGGGTTTGATTTTTTTTGAAGTTTTAAAGATTTTTCGCATTAAAACTATGGCTTTTGAGCCACAAAAGTTTTTTTGAATAACTACACCCCCAGAACTTATCTCTTCCATTATTTTGTTATAAGCACTTATCTTTGGACCTCTTGTAACCACAATGCCTAAAGAGTGCATAAGGTTATAATACTCCATGTCATTATTTACAGCTACTATCTTTTTGATACCTTTTTCTTTTGCTTCAAGACATTTGATAATGTTAAACTCATCATTTGAGGTTGTCGCTATGAAAATATCTGCATTGTTTAAGTTCTCTTCCTCGAAAACATCATGAGCACTATATTTAGCATTTATCACAGTTGCTTCACCCTCTAGTTCTTTCTCTACTGTTTCACAAATTTCCAAACTTTTTTCTATGACCTTAACATTTCTACCTGTTTCTAAGAGTAACTTTGCAATAGAGATACCAAGTTCACCTCCTCCATAAATAACACAATTTTGCGTAGATGATGCTGCCGTATCATCAATCTCCATACATACTTCTTTTATATTTTCTTCTAAACCGAAAAAATAGATAAGGTCGTTTGGCATAATAACTTCATCCTCTTTAGGGATAAAAAAATCTTTATCTCTTTCTATACCTACTTTTATAAAGTTGTTTGAGATGATTGCTCTGCTTTGAAAATCTTTAGAAACACGGATGGATATAAGTTTGTTTTTTGTGTATTTGAATAGTTTGATATTGTTTGCTCTTGGATAAGCTAGAAGTGAAGCAACACTTTTTGATGCAATCCTAGTAGGAAAAATAATCTCATCCACACCTAACTTCTCTTTAATCAAAAATACATCTTTAAAATACTTTTGTAACCTAACAAAAGTTTTATCTATATCAAGAACAGAATCAGCAATCATAGTTGCGATAAGATTTACATTGTCTATGTCTGTAACAGCGATAAAAAGGTCGATTTTTAGATGTTTAAAACTTTCATAAGTTTGAGAATTTTCCACATCACCTTGAAATGGCATAATGTCCAAACTCTCTTGTATTCGATGTAGTGCCTGTTCATTTTTATCAATAATAGTAACATTGTGTCCGACTGAGAGTGTTCTTGCAAGATTAAAGCCAACTTGTCCTGCTCCAGCTATGATAATATTCATAACTGACTTCTTGGTGCTATGTCTAAGCTCTCTAAACTGCTAAATAATCCTTTTTTGTACATATCAACTGCAACTCTTCCTATCATGGCAGCATTGTCAGAACAGTATTGAAGTTCACTAAGTAATAATTTTGCATGATGAGGTTTTAGAAGTTCTTCTATTTGAGAGCGAAGGTAAAGGTTTGCACTTGCTCCACCAACTATGGCAAAAGTTTTTGGAGGGTTTGTTTTAAAGTATTTTTTGAGTTTCATGGTTAAATGTTTTGTGGCAATATGCTCAAATGAAGCAGCAATATCTTTAAAATCAGGTTTTTCTTTTTTCTCTTCTTCTAAAACAGCAAGTCTAACTGCATTTTTAAGTCCAGAGTAGCTAAAGGCAATAAGTGGGGATTGGTGAAGTGGTACGGTGAAGTTATGTTTTAACCTATCTCCATCTTTTGCTAACTCTTGTATAAGTGGACCACCAGGGTAAGTAAGATGCATCATCTTGGCAACTTTATCAAAACTCTCTCCAAAACTATCATCCATACTTTTTGCTACTGTTTTTATATCTTGTAAATTTTTTACTTCCATCACTTGAGTATGTCCACCAGAGACGAGTAAAACTGTTAGTGGAAATTGTGTCTCTTTTTCTATAAATAGAGAGTAAATATGTCCTATAAGATGATTGACTCCTATGATAGGAATATCAAGAGCAATAGCGATAGCCTTTGCCATAGTTACACCCTCAACGAGTGTAACAGCTAGTCCTGGGGTAGAAGTAACTCCAACAGCTTTAAGTTTTGAGAAGTAAGACTCACATTGTGCTAAGATATTTGGAAGAGCCTCTGCATGAAGCCTTGCCGCAAGTTCAGGAACAACACCACCATAAATGCTATGCTCTACTTCTTGAGATATTTTTTTATGGAAAAGTAGTTTGTTTGTTTTTATCTCAGTTATAGATATAGCACTATCATCACATGAACTTTCTATGCTAAGTATCATCTATTTCTCCTCTTTTTTTGTTAGTTTACAGTTTTTAGAATAGGGTATAGATATTTTAAAACAAGTAGTGAATTTATCCTTAGATGTTAGCATGATACTTCCTTCAAAGAGTTTCAAAATAATTTGTTTAGACATATATAAACCTATACCAGTACCTTTTGTTTTTTCTTTAGTAGTGAAATATGGTTCAAAAATCCTCTCTTTTATATCAGACGATATGCCAGTGCCATTGTCACAACAGTAAATTTTTAAATCTTCTTTACCTGCAATAAATTCTAAAGAGATTAGTTTTTTAGATGCTTTTTTATCAAATGCATCTTTTGCATTGCTTAGAAGGTTTAAAATAACTTGAGATATAGATGATGCTATCTCAATAGCACCTAGTTGTTTATCTATTTTTATAATAAAGTCTATATTTTTATTTTCGATAGCAATACCTATAATATCTTGAACCTCATTGGAAATATAAGATATAGATTTCATCTCTAAATTTTCCCTTTTGTCAAAAAAAGACATAAAGTCATCTATGGTTGAAGCAAGGTAAGCTACATTACTCTCCATGATATTAAAGTATTTTATCCTTTCTTCTTCAGAATTGGCTGATAGCTTTGCATTTAAAACAGCAAGGTTTATAGTATTGAGTGGTTGTTTCCATTGGTGTGAGATATTGGCTATCATCTCTCCCATAAATGCAAATCTAGCTTGTTCAAAAAGTAAAACATCTTTAGTTTTGTTTTTTTCTATCTCGTTATGTAACTCATCTTTAAATTGTTTCATGTGTGATGCAAGTTTTAAAATGATAAAAAGAGTTGGTGGAGATATTAAAATCGGTGCTAAAATAGATAAAATAAAGATACTTTCTGAATAAGGAACTCCTAATAATAAAATAAGTAAATATACTAAAGGTATGGAACTTAACATGATAATAAAAGTAGAAATAAAAATAATTAAATTTGTATTGTAGTGAGGTAACTTTTTAATTATTTTGTTAAATAGTGAATTTTGCATATCTATCTTTTTTGTTTTGATACGAAGTTTCTCACCTCTGTGTCTATAAGAAAAATGTCATCAATAGTTTTGGGAATATCTATAAATTTATCAAAAGCAGTCATGATGTTTTTGGAAATATCCATAAATCCTATATCTTTGTTTATAAACTTTTGTATAGCCACTTCATTTGCTGCATTTATCACTAAACCTCTAGCTGGGTTTTTTAGCAACTCATCTTTTATCTGCCAAATAGGGTAACGCTCACTTGTGATTTTTCTAAACTCTAAAGAAGCAGTTTTAAGTAAATCAACATGATTTAAGATATTTTCATCCATCTTTTCATCAAGGGCATAGGCTATAGGGAGTTGCATATTTGCATTTGCAAAGTGGGCAGTTGTTGAACCATCTTTAAAGTTTATCATGGCATGAATCAAGGATTGTGTTTCTATGATAGCGTCATATTCACCTTCGCCAAAGAGCCATCTCGCTTCTAAAAGCTCAAACATTTTATTTACCATTGTTGCACTATCTATGGTGATTTTTTGTCCCATGCTCCAGTTTGGATGTTTTTGTGTGTCTGCAAGTGTTGCGTTTTGTATATCTTTTATATCCCAATCCCTAAATGCTCCACCACTAGCAGTTATTATCATCTTTGAAACTGGTCTATCTTGAAGCAGATACCAAAGCCCAAAGTGTTCACTATCTATGGGTTGTATCTTTGAAGTATCTATAAACATCCCACCTGCTACTAAAGACTCTTTATTTGCAAGTGCTACTTTTTTGTTGCATCTTAGTGCTGTAAGTGTAGGGCGAAGTCCTAAGAAACCTACAAGTGCATTAACAAGTAATGAACTAGTAGAGTCCTCTATGACTTTTAATATAGCATCTTCTCCATAGTACACACAACTATGATTTACTTTTGGTATATCCTCTTTGTTGGCAATTACTACTGTTTTTGGATTGTGTTCTTTTATCTGTTCGTTTAGCAGTTTTATGTTTGAGCCACAAACTAAAACCTCAACGACAATGTTAAATCTTTTAGCGACTATAAGAGTATTGACCCCTATAGAACCAGTTGAACCGAGGAGTATCATAAACTAAACCAACCCACGAAGCAGAACAAGCATGATAATTCCAGCAAAAAGATAACCATCTATTCTGTCTAAGATACCACCATGACCGGGGAGTATGTTTCCACTATCCTTAACCCCAGCAGCTCGTTTGAGTGAAGACTCAAATAAATCTCCAAAGATAGAGCTTATCGCAATAGCAAAAGAGATAAACAAAGATACACCTAGACCTACAATAGGAAGACCAAAAAATACTCCTCCAAGAGTAGCGATAGTAACACCACCTATGACGCCTTCTAAAGTTTTATTTGGACTTGTTTCACAAAAAGGAGTTTTTCCTATACTTTTACCAACTGCATAAGCACCAACATCAGTAAGTGCAACAACAACAAGTAACCATAAAAGAGATAAAACTCCATACTCTTGATACATTGTAAATACAAAAAGAATACCTGCCGTTGGATATATAAAAGGTAAAAAATCTTTCCATGCAAGTTTTTTATTGTAAGCAAGAGCACTAGCATATATTACGCCAGAGATAACAAATAAGTCATCACCATAAGGATAAAGACCAGTAATAAGCCAAAGAGCTATAGCAAAAGGTAAAAGATTGTTTTTTTCAACTTGAAAAAGCTTTGTTGCTTCTTGAAATGCAATAAGATAAATACCACCAAAAACAAGCCATGTAATAAAAAAATTATCTATCAAACCTATAATAAGTACAGAACCTAAAAGTATAAAACCAGTTATAATCCTTTCTCTGTTACTATTAAATATCTTTCTTACTTGTTCCATACAAATCCCTAAAAATAAATTAGTGTGGATTATATCATATCAGACTTTAATGTCTAACTTATGTATAGGTTCTTGCTTTGTTTCTTCTTCCTCTATTTCTTCTTTCTTTTTATTTCTTTGACTATCTCTATCAGCTTCATCTCTTGTATGCTCTTTATCTGCATCTACTTCTTGGTTTTCTTCTGTTGGACGAACCTCTAAGACTTTTTCATCTTTTTCATTTACAGCAGCTTGGGCAGCCATGTTTTGAAAATCAACACGATTGTTATGAGCATTTTGTGTTGCAGTAGCAACTGGTGTCATCTGGTTTGTGAAAATTGCACTGCCAATAGCTCCAACACTCATTTTTAACTCCTTGTATCTACTTCTATGGTTTTATATTTGTTGTATAAAACATTTGCACCATTTTGAATAGTTACTTCTCTTCTAGGAGTATAATCGACCAAAAATCGATCTTGTGCAGTTGTTGTAAAATCAACACACAATCTTGCGGCACTTTGAATGATGTTTAAAGGTAGATTTTGTTTATCTGTTGTGATGATAACATGAGCCGATGGTCTATCTTTTAAGTGAATCCAAACATCTTTTGCTCTGGCATTTTTAAGGACTTCTATGTTGCCTTTTTCATTTTTACCAAGTTGAACCTTATACCCTTCAACCCAAAAAATTTCTATAGAATCATTAACTTTTATCTTTTTATTTTGTACTCTTTTTGGAAAAAGAAGTTCTATCTTTGAAGTATCTTTTGCCATTTCTACTGTATGCATAAAAAGTTTTATATGCTCTATCTTTGAAGACAATGATTTTTCTTCTATGTGCAAATGTTTCGCTTTTTGTTTGGATTTTTTACTCTTTGAAAAAAACATATTGCTTATGAGATATGCACTTTGATATGGCTTATCAAGTAAAATAGTGATTTGTTTACTATCATAATCGAGAAGTTCTAGTGATGTAACATATGGCTTTATATTGTGAATGTTTGATAAAACTAGGTTTCCATAATGCTCATTTTGTTGAGCTTCATCTAAAAGTGTAGCTTCATCGTCTAGTCTTTCATAAAGCTTTTTTAGCTTTTTTAGCTTTTTATTTAGAAGTGAAATCTTTTGTTTTTTTAGATTATCAAGTCTATTTTCTTGCTCTTTTTCATAAACACTATATAAAAATTTTTCAATATCTTGGAGTGGATAATCTTTTGCTACAAAAGGAGCATTTGGAACATCAAGTAGTTTTTGTCCAACATGCACCTCACGAAATGAAGAAAACAAATCAACATGACGAAGTGCCTCAAGGACGATGTTATTTTCATCTAAAATGATGACATTTGTGTATTTACCAGTAAATTCTATCTGTAAGTAAGTTGTCTCTTCTTTGTAAGCTGAAGATACAGAAGTTTTAAGACGGATGATCTTATCATCATTTAACAGAGATATATCTGATATATTTGAGCGATTAAATCTTTTACTCACTATTACATCAAAAGGGGCATTATAAACTTTAGAACGAGGGTAGTCATGACACTTAAATATACTTGAGTTTGAGCGTTGCATGTTAAAGTATATAGTATCATCTTTATCAAAAACTATTTTCAAAGTTGTATCACTAACACGGTAGATAGCTGATATTTTTTTAAAGTTTTGTAAGTATTTTACTATCTGTTTTAGGTGTGAGAGTTTCATGATAGTATTTTAGCTAATTTTTGGTTATAATTGCGAAAAATTATAAGTGAAACAAAGATATGCAACTTCCAAAAGGTTTTGGTAAAAACTACTTTAACTTAGCAGCTATACAAGCCTATATGTCTTTAAAAAAGATAATGGCTATAAGTAGCTCAGTATGCACGCTTACAACACAACCTCTTAGAATAGTTATAGCTTCGCCACCTTCAAACTAATACAACATTAACAACAAAAAATTTACAATCAAAAATACAATAAGGACAATTATGTCAAACGCAATAAAACTATCACTAATCTCAGTCGCTCTTTTGAGCCAATTACATGCAGAGGACAGTATCTCTCTTAAACCAATAGCAATAACTTCAACTGCAATAGCAACAGATGAGTTAAAATCTACAGATGCTGTTGAAGTTTACACAGCAGAAGATATAGAAAAAGCACATGTTCAAAATGTTTATGAGTTTTTAAATAAAGAGACATCAGTGAGTACACTACCAAGTTATGGAAATCCATTTACACAACTCATAGATATTCATGGATATGGAACAAGTAATGGAAACCAAAATATTGTTATTAAAGTCAATGGAAGAAAACTAAACAATATCGATAGAGCACCACAACTTTTATCTTCTATTTCTCCAAATCAGATTGAAAAAATTGAAATCATAAAATCAAGTGGTATTGTTGAAGGTGGTGATGGTGCTAATGCTGGGGTAATCAATATTATCACAAAACAAACAAATGACAAAGAGATTGGATTTTACGCTGGAACATATAATACATTTGATGGAAACTTTCATGTTGGACAAAGTGATGAAACTTTATCAATATCAGTAGCTGGAGAGGTACAAAAGAGTGGTGGCATTCGTGCTGTGGATACTAATGGAAAGAAAGATGAAAACAAATTCTCTAACTTTAGTTTTGATCTAGCGTATAATCCAACAGATGCACTTGAATTACGACTCAATGGACTCACCTCTGATATTGATGTTTGGTATGCTGGAAGTTTGACACAACAAGAGTATAATACAAATATTTATCAAAAAGGATCAAGTAATGCTGTTCATCAAAAATTCTCAAGTGATGTGATTGGAACGGGGGCATCTTATGATATAAACGATAAACTTTCTATTAATGGTGATTTTTCTCATGAGTATAAAACATCAGCTTATCTGCCTTCAGCACCTTCAAAATATATATACAATTCTTATAATATTAACATGAAATATATTGATGATGCTTTTAAAATCACAGCAGGTATTGATGGGTTCAATGGAGATAGAAAAGGTAGTACAAATATTTTTAGTAAAGACAATATAGGTGGATTTATTAAATCACAATATAAAATAGATAAAAGCACTTTGACAGTTGGATATCGATATGAAAAGGTACAATACAAATATTCTCCTGCTTCAACTCCTGAGCAATCACATAACTATGACCTTTATGGTGCTAATATAGGATATAACTATCTTATAACGGCAGAAAGTTCATTTTTTATAAACTATACAAAAAGTTTTCAATCACCCAATATTGACGATTTTATAACTTATCCAGCACCTACTTATCAAGCAGTAGTAACTTTTAATTTAAAACCAATGAAAACGAATAATTATACTATAGGATATAACTATATTACACAAAAAAATAAATTGAAAACATCAGTTTATTATATAAGTTTAAAAGATGAGCTTTATTTTGAGCCTGTTAGCTATGTAAATACTAATATCAATAAATCGCATAAATATGGTCTTGATTTATATGACAAGTATCTTATAAATCAAAAATTTAATGTAGCTTTAAATTATAATTATGTAAAAGCAATTATAGATGATGAAATAGGAAGTGCAAATTATGCAGGGAAAGAGCTTCCTGGTGTAAGTAATCACAGTGTAAAAACAACCTTAAACTATCTTCCAAATAACTTTGCTACACTCTCTTTATCGCAGGTGTATCGCTCACAAGCATATGCAGCAAATGATTTTCAAAATAACTTTTCTCAAAAACAAAAGGCTTACACTTCTACAGATATTTCTGCAACATTAGCTAAAGATAATTGGGAAGTTTTCGCTAAAATAAACAATCTGTTCAATCAAAAAAATGGTTTATGGATTAGAAATGATGCTATTTACCCTGTAAATTATACAACGACTGCAATGATAGGGCTTAAACTAAAATACTAAAGGAGACTAAGAGTATGAAAATATTTTTTTTGTTATCTGTTTTTATACTAAGTCTTTGGGCAGGGAAACGAATTGTCTCCTTGAGTCCATCTATTACAGAGATTGTTTATGCTTTGGATGCAGGGGAGGAACTTGTTGCGACTTCAAGTTACTCTTTGTATCCAAAAGAAGCAAAAAAACTTCCAATAATTGGTAGCTACACTAATCCACATGTGGAAAAAGTACTCTCTTTTACTCCGAGTTTAGTCATTGGACAGAGTTTTAATAGTGACTTTTTACAAAAACTTCAAAAACTTCATATAGATACAATTACCCTGCATCTGAAAACACTTCAAGATATTGAACACTCTATTGTTACTTTAGGGAGAGTTTTACATAAAGCTAAAAAAGCACAAGAGTTGCTTACCAAGATTGAAGAGGCCAAAAATATAGCACAAAACAATGTTAAACCACATAGCGTGATGATAGTTTATGGTTTAAAAGAGGATTTACGCAGTGGTATATATATAGCAGGAGAAGGGATTTTTTTTGATGATATTATCAAACTTTGTGGCAATACAAATGCCTACACAGATGCTAGTGTTGCACAACCTGTCTTAAACTATGAAAATGTAATTGCACTAAATCCTGAGCAGATTATTATACTACATTCCCATGCAACTGAGCCAAATGTTAATGTGCAACGAGCTTTAAAAAAATGGTATGCTTTGCCAACAAGGGCAAGTAAAAATGGTCGTATCTCTATTGTAGATGAGGATTATTTGCATATACCTTCACAGCGAGTTGCCCTCACCATAAAACGATTAGCAGAAGAGATGCATGATTAATTTAAAAAATGTAAGTTTTACTTATAAGAAAGAAAATATTTTACAAGATATATCTTTAAATATAGAAAGTCATGTAAGCATACTTGGGGAAAATGGTTCAGGGAAAAGCACTTTTGCAAAACTTCTCTGTGGTTTGCAATCATACGAAGGCAAGATAAGCATAGAAGCTGAAAATATAGAACAATTATCTTTACTAGATTTGGCAAAAACTATCGCTTATGTACCTGCTCAGTTAGAAATTTATGATGACTCTATGAGTGTAGAGAATTTTGTCCTTTTAGGAAGGTTTGCTTATAAAGATAGATTTTTTGCTTATTCAAAAGAGGATAAAGAAAAAACGAAGGAGGTTTTAGAACTCTTGCACTTGGAGTATTTATCACATCTCTCTATGAACTCACTTAGCTCTGGGCAAATGCAGTTAGTTCTTATCGCACAAGCATTGACCCAAGAGAGTAAAATCATTATTTTTGATGAGCCGACTGCTAACCTTGATCCAAAAAACTCAAAGATTATTGGTAAATATATAAAACAGCTAAAGAAAAAATGTCAAGTGATTTTAATCACACATGATTTACATTTAGCAAAATTTATAGACTCTCCTGTGCTTTTTGTAAAAAATAAAAAAATATCCTTTCAAAAAGATTTTTTCAATCCTGCCACATTGCGAGTATTGTACGGTGTAGCTTTTGATGATTTGGTTGTGGCATATGCTTAAAATATCTGTATGGTTACTTTTTGTAAGTATATTTCTTGTCTCTCCTTTTATAGGTGTAGTTGATTTGGATATGGCAAAGATTTTGCATAGTGGTTCTTTGAGTCAGACTATATTTTTTGACCTGCGTTTACCTCGTGTTTTGTTTGCTTTTTCAGCAGGTGCTATATTGGCACTGAGTGGATTACTTTTTCAAACACTTTTTAGAAATCCTATGATGACTCCATATACACTTGGTATCTCAAGTGGTGCAGTTTTAGGTGCAGGTATAGCCATTAAACTTGGCTTGGCGACACTATTTTTTGGGGTGGCTAGTGTGAGTGTTTTTGGCTTTTTAGGGGCTTTTTTGACTGTTGTCTTACTTATGTACCTTTCGCAGTTTTTACACTCTGCTTACAATACCTCACTCTTACTTTTAGGTATAGCACTTTCACTTTTTTATACATCGGCTCTTATGATTGTTTTTTATCTTGGCTCAAGTATTCAAAATGATATGCTCATCCGTTTTACTATGGGTTCTCTCTCTATCATAGGATGGGGAAACCCTATTTTACTTGCAGGTGTGGCACTGTTTCTTTTGGGAAGTAGTTTGATTTACAGATATGAACTCCAGCTCATGAGCATCTCTGATGAATCTGCACGATTAAAGGGTGTCAATACAAAAAAAACAACAATGCTTCTTTTATTACTTGCCTCCTTGGCTATAGGTATTTTGGTAAGTATCTCAGGACCTATTGGCTTTGTTGGGCTTATTGTGCCACATATGGTTTATAAACTCTACCCTCAAAGTGTAGAGAAACGCATATCTAAAACAGCTCTGTTTGGAGGTCTCTTTTTAGTGTTTTGTGATACACTCACAAGAGCCATACAAACACAGAGTGAACTTCCTATAGGGATAATGACAGCACTTATCGGTGGACCTTTTTTTATATACCTTATCGTTAAAGGGAGTGAAAAGTGAGTTATAAAAATCTTACAAAGGAGTTCTCTTGGCTTATAACGACTGGGTAAAAAATCATGCTTTAGAGCATAAAAAAATTGTAGAAAAACTTGTTAAGAATGGTTTGGATAAAGAAGAAATTATAAACTATTTTGATTTTGAAAATATGAAAGAAAAAGAGATTGATTTTTGTCCTTTGTATGCAAAAGATAAAAAGTGTCATGATATAGAATCTTTAAACTGTTATCTTTGCTCTTGTCCAAATTTTCGTTTTAATGATAATGGCATAAAAGAAGTGGAAGAAAAAACTCAGTTTAGCTATTGTGATATTGACTCGAAAGATGGAAGACAGGGCGTATATGGTGAAAAAATACATCAAGATTGTTCTGGGTGTTTAGTTCCCCATCATCGCTCTTATGTCCAAAAACATTTTGACCTTGATTGGGCTAAGATTATGCAAGTTTGCAAAGCCTGATGGGAGTTAAAACATCTATCAAACTTAAAGAAGCAAATACCATTTTTGCAAACTATGATTTTACAAAAATCGCACCAACAAAACATGGCATTATGGATACAACCTACATCCTTTATGCTAAAAGTTGTGGATATGTTCTCAAAAAGTATGAAAGGCAGATAGAGGAAAAGTTAGAAATAGAAAAATCTCTTTTAAAACTTTTATCTACTGCAAATCTAAATACTCCGAAATTTTTAGAGAAAAGTAGTGAGTGGTATCTTTATACAAAACTCGAGGGAGAAATACCAAGACATATTGAACTTAGACATATCCAAACACTTGCAAGGTTTATGGCAGAGT
>Ga0256829_1002729_pt1 | contig 12826 bp, 13 predicted proteins | sample 131447metaG_FD_185979 | JGI IMG/M metagenome (GOLD analysis project Ga0256829, IMG submission 185979) | Hydrothermal vent microbial communities from Lau Basin, Pacific Ocean - 131-447 | ecosystem: Environmental > Aquatic > Marine > Hydrothermal vents | place: Pacific Ocean: Lau Basin | collected... | reverse complement strand
TCACCGATAGAGTGCATAATCTTTCGCAGGGGCTGACTTTGCTGCCTTATGAATGCCTGTGGCTGAAGGTTTGAGGGCCGTGATATGTATATCGGGATTGATCTCGGGGGGACTAAAATAGAGGCGATTGCCCTGTCACCGGCGGGGAAAGAGCTGTTCCGTAAAAGAGTGCCAACCCCCCCGAATGACTATCAGGCAGGGATAGCCGCAATTTGCCAGCTGGTTGAGGAGATCGAGGCGCAACAAGGGCGTCAGGGCAGTGTTGGCCTCGGTATCCCCGGCGCGATTTCCCCGGCGACGGGGCTGGTGAAGAATGCCAATTCCACATGGCTGATCGGTCAGAGATTTGACCGGGATATTGCCGATGCCCTGAAACGGGACGTCCGGATTGAAAATGACGCCAACTGTTTTGCCGTGTCAGAGGCGACCGACGGGGCCGGGGCCGGGTATAATGTGGCTTTTGGCGTTATTCTGGGCAGTGGCTGTGGCGGTGGCATAACAGTGGCGCGGAAAATACTTGCCGGACGACATCATATTGCCGGGGAATGGGGCCATAATCCGCTGCCGTGGCCCGGGTCCGGTGAATTGCCCGGCAATCAATGCTACTGCGGTAAAAAGGGCTGTCTGGAAACCTATATATCCGGCAACGGTATCGCCCGGGAACATCATAAAATGACCGGGGAGAGCCCGAAACTGCAGGAAATTATCGACCATATGAGGTCGGGGGATATGGCGGCGCGGCAAACTTACAGGAAATTTATTGACCGGCTGGCCCGGGGGCTGGCGACGGTGATCAATATCCTTGATCCTGATGTGGTTATTCTGGGTGGCGGGGTGTCCAATATTGATGAAATATATGCTGATCTTCCCGCGAAACTGTCGGAACGGGTTTTTTCCGATATCTGTGAAACGCCGGTCAAAAAGGCCCTGCATGGTGATTCGAGCGGCGTGCGCGGCGCGGCATGGTTATGGGCTGATTAACCGGCTCATTCTCTTATCCTTTAAAGATCAAGAGCGGGCTGGCGCTGATGGTGGATGATTTTCGTCATGACCGTTGGCAGGGCAAGGTCATCAAGACGGCTGAACGGAAACCAGCCGCCTTCCTGAAGCTCGATCATTTCCTGAAGCTCAAGCCGGATGACCTTTAGCTCAAGGTGGAAATGGGTGAAAGTATGACGCACCAGCCCGGGGGTCTCTGTCCAGTTGGTGATAATCGGAATTTGCGGCGGCGGAACCGCAGACCAGTCCGGGGTTTCCCGCCAGTCTGTGGACGGCACCTCCATCATGCCGCCGAGCAATCCCTTTTCCGGACGGCGGCACAGCCACAAATGACCGTTATATTCCGCCCAGAAGGCATAGCCCCGTCTTGTCGGTTTTGCGGCCTTTGGCTTGCGGCGCGGCAGGCTGTCTGCAGTACCTGTGGCATTGGCTGCACAATATTCCTCCCACGGGCAGCGACCGGCGCATTTCAATATTCTGGCCCCGCAAATATCCGCCCCGAGATCCATAACGGCCTGGGCATAATCCCCGGCCCGGTGGCGCGGGGTCATGCGCCGGGCAAGTTCCTTTAACTCCAGCCTGGCGTCGGGCAGGGGGGTCGTGACAGTGAACATCCGGGCCATGACCCGTTCGATATTGCCGTCAATGACTGTGGCCTGCCGCCCGAAAGCGATGGCGGCAATGGCGGCGGCGCTATAGGGTCCAATCCCGGGAAGTTTCAGCAGCCCCTGTTCCGTATCCGGGAAAATACCGCCAAGATTATCCGTGACATAGCGGGCGCATTTATGCAGATTGCGCGCCCTTGCGTAATAACCAAGCCCGGCCCAATGAACCAGAATATCATCAAGCTCAGCCGCTGCCATATCTTCAACCCCCGGCCAGAGTTTGAGGAATTTGTCAAAATAGGGCATGACAGTTGCGACTGTTGTCTGTTGCAACATGATTTCACTGAGCCAGATATGGTAGGGGTCGGGGGTCTGTTCACTGCCCGGCGGGACGCGCCACGGCAAATCCCGCGCATTGACATCATACCAGTCAAGCAGAGCATCACTCAATTCCTGCGGGGGGATTTCCGGGGTAATATTTTTTGACATAGTTTCGACATACTGCTGTATATTCTGTTCAGGAGAGCTATATTTACCCTATGTCACGCAAAAATACACGCAAAATAAAGACTGTTGCCGAGGCCGTGACCCGAGTGGGGACAAGAGCCTTTCGCCGCTATGGTTTCTCGCGGCGGGAAATTATTGCGCGCTGGCCGGATATCGTCGGGTCCGCCCTGGCGGAATGCAGTCTGCCCGAACGGCTGACCTTTCCCCGGGATGACAAGCATGGCGGCAGTCTCTATATCCGGGTGCAGGGCAGCATGGCCGTTGAATTGCAGCATTTCGAGCCGATGGTCATCGACCGGATCAACAGCTATTACGGTTACCGGGCGGTGGAACGGCTGATTTATCGTCACGGGCCGGTGCCGGTCCCCCCCCGAAAGACAAGACGATTGTCGCCTGATTTAACTGATTCTCAGAAAAAACAGTTAGAGGGGCAATTAAAGGAGGTTAAAAGCCGGGAATTGCGTCAGGCACTTTATCGCTTGGGCAGTGAGCTTCTTTCTGTTAAAAAGCCAGAGAAAACAAAGCATCAACGCAGATTCACCCGACGCGGCATGGGGAGTCGCCCGCCTGAATAAATATTCTTTGCTTGATTTTCTTGCCGGTTAATTTTTATACTGAACATACAACATATTGTGGATAGATCATGATTAAACAACTAAATAAACGAATAACTGAATTTCTTGGCCTTGTATTTGTAATCTTTTCCCTGACAGGAATGGTCACGCTGGCTCAAGCGGCTGAAAAAGACGCCGGTTTTCTGAATTATGACATGGTGATGGGCAATAAAAATGCCCCGGTCGAGGTTATTGAATATGGTTCCACCACTTGCCCGCATTGTGCCGCTTTCGAGAAAGAGGTCATGCCGCTGCTGAAAAAGAAATATATTGATACCGGCAAGGTAAAATATATTTTCCGTAATTTTGTCTTTCAGCAGCCATTTGATGTTTTTGCCTCGTCCCTGAACCGCTGTGTCCCGGAAAAGAAATTTTTCCCCCTGCTCGGGCTTTATTTCAAACGTCAGCCGTCATGGGTCAAATATAAGGAATTCGGTGAACTCCGGCCTTATGGCAGATATGCGGCGCTTGGCTTTGCCAAGGGGGAAGCGATCAAGATTGCCAAGATTGCCGGCATGAAGGAATCAGAGGCCTTTCAATGCCTGGCCAGGACAGATGTGCTGAAATATCTGATGGATGGTAACAAAATTGCCCGGGAAAAATATGATGTCAACGGTACCCCCACGGTAATTGTCAATGGCAAGAAAGTTGAAAATAACGAGTTTGAGACTATTGAAAAGGCCATTCTTGCCGCCGAAAAATAGTGACTGGACAGTAATTAAAAAGAGGGAAAATTGGATTTTACGCGCCTTCGGTTATCCGGTTTCAAGTCCTTTGTGGACCCGACCGAACTGATTATCGAGAATGGTCTGACCGGGGTTGTCGGACCGAATGGTTGCGGAAAATCCAATCTTCTTGAAGCCCTGCGCTGGGTAATGGGGGAAAATTCCGCCAGAAGCATGCGCGGCAACGGCATGGATGACGTGATCTTTGCCGGGACATCCGCCCGTCCGGCGCGCAATCTGGCCGAGGTCACCCTGTCCATCCTGAATGAGGACCGCAGCGCCCCGGCGTTATTCAATGACGAGATACAGCTCGAAATTTCCCGGCGGATTGAGCGGGAAAGCGGTTCCGCCTATCAGTTGAATAGCCGCGATGTTCGCCATAAGGATGTTCAGTTGCTTTTTGCCGATGCCTCGACCGGCGCCCATTCTCCGTCACTGGTCAGTCAGGGCAGCATTGGCAATCTGATCAATGCCAAGCCACGCGAAAGGCGCAGGGTTCTGGAGGAAGCCGCCGGGATCAGCGGGCTTCATTCACGCCGCAAAGAGGCCGAAAGCAAGCTGCGCTCCGCCGAACATAATCTTGAGCGGCTGGCCGATATTGAAATTCAGTTGAATGACCAGATTCGCGGGCTTCAGAAACAGGCGCGTCAGGCCACCCGTTACAAGAAGATCAGCGGCGATATCCGCACCCTTCAGGCTCTGGTTAATTATATGGACTGGCTGGCCATTCAGGACCAGAAGCAGATGTCGGAAAGACAGCTGACCGTGGCCCTGCAACAGGTATCGGCCATCACCACCGACCTGGGTAAGCTCAACCGGGAACAGGCGATCGAAGCCGCAAGACTGCCCGCCCTGCGTCAGCAGGAGGGCGAGGTTGCGGCCAGATTACATCATATCACCCTGACCCGGGACAGTCTGGACGGGGAGGAGGCGCGGCTGACCGAAACCCGGGCCAAGCTCCGGGAGCTGCTGATCCAGATTGATCAGGACGAAAGGCGTGAACGGGATGTCATTACCGATACCGGGCTGATATTGCAGCGGCTGCTGGTGGAAAAGCAGGACTTGCAGGCGCAGACGGAAAATCAGACGGATAATGTTGACGAGCTTTCGGAAATTCTGCAGGCCCGTCAGACCGCGACGCTGGAGGCGGAATGGAAGCTAGAGGAGCTGACCCAGAAACAGGCCCGCCAGAGCGCCGACAAGGATAACCTGTCGCGCAACAAGGAAGAGACCGACCGCAGGTTTGACAGCCTGCTCGAACAGCGGACCACCATAGAGGAACGGCTGACCCGGCTTGAAAGCAATAACCTGTTCACCACGGCCCTGTCAACGGCGGAAAATACGCTGGCGGAAGCCGAAAATGCCATTAATGTGATGTCGCAAAAATCCAGGGATGCCGAGGATAATCGCCAGCTATTCCAGCAAAAGGAACAGGACGCCCGAGATATTCTGCAATCCCTGCAAGGCAAACAGGCGCGGATTCAGGCCGAAAAAGAGGGTCTGGAAGAATTGCTTGCCGATGATATAAAGGAGGGCGCTGGCCACATACCGGTTATGGAACGGCTTACGGTGACCCCCGGTTATGAAACGGCCCTTGGCGCGGCACTTGATGAGGATCTTGAGGCGAGCGATGATATAACCTGCGACAAACACTGGCGTTCCCTTGCTGCCTATGATCATCGGCAGCCCCTGCCGGGATCGGTTAAAAGCATGGCGGAGTTTGTCAGCGGGGCCGACCTGCTGACCCGGCGCCTGTCGCAGATCGGCGTTGTGGATAGTGAGGGCGAGGCTCTGTTTTTGCTTGATCAGTTGAAACCCGGCCAGCGGCTGGTTACCCCCGGCGGTGGCCTGTGGCGTTGGGATGGTTTGTGTATTTCCCCGGACGCCCCGGGCAGCATGGCGGTAAAGCTGTCGCGGAAAAACCGGCTGGCTGATCTTGCCCGGGATCTTGCAGATATCAAAAGCCGGGTGGGGGAGGCCCGGGACGGGCTGCATCAGGCGCGGGAGCAGTTGGAGAAGGCCCGGCATGACGCGCGCGAGGCACGCGAGGCATGGCATGAGGCCGAAGAAAAAGCCGCCCGGTCCCGTCGCAGCCTGACCGAGGCGGAAAAACAGGCAACCCGTCATCAATCGGAGGAAAGCGCCCTGAAGGACCGGCTGGGTCATTTGATTGAGGAGATTGATCAGCTTCGGCAACGGACACGGGAAATTGACCGCAGTCTCGCCGCTCTGCCTGCCGGCGAGGATCTGGGGCTGGAAATACAACTTGCCCGTCAGAAGGTTGATGATAAACGTAAAGAGCTTTCAGAAGCCCGCCTTAACCATGACAGTTTCATTTCACAAAGTGATGCCCGTCGCAACCGGCTTGATCAGATTGAAACCGAGCAGTCAGCTTGGAAAATGCGGATCGAGAAGGTCGAAAATCATATCAGCGACCTTGCCGCCCGCCGACAAAAAACTGCGGCTGAGCTTGAATTGCTGGAAAACAGGCCGGGGGAGATTATCGAGGAACGCCGGAAACTGAACCGCCTGATTGATCAGGCAGGTGCGGACCGGCAGGCGGCTGCGCAGGCCCTGCTGGAATGCGAGGATATGCTGGCGGGCAAGGATCGCGAGATTCGGACCGTTCAGGACAAATTATCAGAGGCCCGGGAACAAAAGGTCCGGCTGGAAACGAATCTGGAACAATATCTGGAGCAGGAAACCCACCTGAAACGGCGGATACTGGATGAATTTGACTGCCAGCCAAAACTTCTCCGCGCTCTGGCCCGGATTGAGGAACAGCAGGACCTGCCCGACCCGGAACAGACCCTGCATCGGCTGGAACGTCTGAAGGCCGAACGGGAAAGACTGGGGGCAGTAAATCTGCGGGCCGAAGCGGAGCTGGACGAAATTCAGGAACAGCTCGACAATTCCATTACCGAGCGTGAGGAACTGGACGCGGCGATCAAGGCCCTGCGCCGGGCAATTTCCGACCTCAATCGTGAGGGGCGCTCGCGCATACTGACGGCCTTTGACGAGGTGAATGAGCATTTCAAACATCTGTTCAAAACCCTGTTCGGCGGCGGGGAAGCCTATCTGGAACTGACCGAATCCGATGATCCGCTTGATGCCGGGCTGGAAATTATGGCAAGCCCGCCGGGCAAGAAAATGCAGAATCTCGGTCTGCTGTCCGGCGGGGAACAGGCGCTGACGGCCCTGTCGCTGATTTTCGCCGTCTTTAAAACCAACCCGTCGCCGATCTGTGTTCTGGACGAAGTGGATGCGCCGCTCGACGATGCCAATGTCGGGCGCTTTTGTGATCTTCTGGATGAAATGGCAGAGAATACATCAACCCGCTTTTTGATCGTTACCCATAATGCGGTAACCATGTCGCGGATGAACCGGCTGTTCGGGGTAACCATGGCCGAACGCGGGGTTTCCCAACTGGTTTCCGTCGATCTGGAAAGTGCGGAAAGAATGCGTGAGCGGCAGACGGTAGCAGGCTGATAATCATTTCCGGAAAAGGGGGATTTTGTTGCTTGACAGGCAATAAGGCAGAAACTATGTTGCAGTCAATTTTACAGACGCCGTATCCGGGACCATGCAGATGAAGAAGTCCTCACTTGACGATTTATCTGCCCGGGTTGCAAAAGCCCGCAAGGAAATGGTGCCTGAGGAAAAACGCAGGCTGAATGAGTCGCATGCCTATGGCATGGCCATGCGACTGGTGGCGGAATTATTGTCCGGGCTGATTGTCGGGTTGATGATTGGCTGGTTTCTCGACAAGGGTTTGGGAACGAAACCGTGGCTGTTGATTATATTTATATTTCTGGGCCTTGCCGCCGGGATTGTTAATGTGATGCGGGCCGCCAAACAAATTGAAGCGGCAGAGATGCGTAAACGGGAACAGGCCGACAAGGCCGAAGGAAACGAAGGATAACAAAGTGGAAGGTCCGCTTGCACAATTTGAGATAAAGACGCTCATTCCGATTAATGTCGGCGGGCATGATATTTCTTTCACCAATTCTTCCCTTTTTATGGCTATTGCGGTGCTGGGCGTTATGATTTTTATGGTGGCCGGAATGCGCCGGGGGGCGCTGGTGCCGGGCCGTTGGCAGCTTTGTGTCGAGATGAGTTATGAATTTGTTGCCAATATGTTGCATGATGCGGCGGGGCGTGAGGCGCGCAAATATTTCCCCTTTGTTTTTACCCTGTTTATGTTCATCCTGTTTGCCAATCTGCTTGGCATGGTGCCGTTTTTCGGTTTTGCCTTCACCAGCCATATTGCGGTGACCTTTGCCATGGCGGCCTTTGTATTTGTCGGGGTGACGCTGATTGGACTGGCGAAGCACGGCTTTAAATTTTTCAAGCTTTTTGCCCCGGAAGGCGCGCCGATGGCCCTGATGCCATTGTTGATCGTGATTGAGATAGTCTCTTATCTGACCCGGCCAATCAGCCTGTCTGTGCGTCTGTTTGCCAATATGGTGGCCGGGCATACGATGCTGAAAGTTTTTGGCGGCTTTGTGGTGGCGCTTGGCATATTCGGAATAGCGCCTTTTGCCTTTATTGTCGCCCTGACCGGGCTGGAGCTTCTGGTGGCCTGTCTTCAGGCCTATGTCTTTGCCATTCTGACATGTTTATATTTGAATGATGCCCTGAATTTGCATTAAGAATTTGCATTAAGAATTTGCCTTAAGCGGGCGGGAATACGTAATTATAATATTTGGTTTAAAAAGAAAGAGGAATTTACAATGGAAGTAGAAGCAGCAAAAATGATCGGTGCAGGACTGGCATGCTCGGCCCTGATTGGCGCGGGCGTTGGTATCGGTAATATCTTTGGCAGTTATGTTTCTGCCGCGATCCGTAATCCCGCTGCGGCACCCCAGTTTTTTGGCAATGCCATGCTTGGATTTGCCCTTGCTGAAGCAACCGGTCTGTTTGGTCTGGTTATCGCCTTTATCATCCTGTTTACCTAAAATCTGTACAGGCCTGACCCCGGAAAGCTGAAGAGCGCATCGGGGGTCGAGGAGACAAGACGATGCCACAATTAGACCCCGCAGTTTTTCTGCCCCAGATTTTCTGGCTGTTCATTCTTTTCGGACTGATTTATCTGTTCATTGCCCATAGTGCGGCCCCGAAAATCACCCGGGTTCTGGAAAGACGCCAGGACCAGATTGCCACGGATCTGGAGGAGGCTGAACGCCTTCAGGGCGAGGCGGAAGAAGCCAGAGCGGCCTATGAAAAGGCGATGGAAGAGGCCCGTGCCCATGCCCTCGCAACAGTTGCGAGCAAGAGAAACGCTCTTAAACTTGAACTGGAAAGCGAATATAGCGACCTGACCGGAAAACTTGCAGCACAGGCTGCGGCCTCGGAAGAAAAAATCAGTGCGGCTAAAAACAAGGCGCTTGATGACATCAGGGCAATGTCGGTTGATATCTGCCGGGATATTATTCGCGCCGTTTCCGGTCTTGACCTTGATGAAAAGATTGTTGCCCCCGCCGTTAACAGCAGGTTTGATGCCCTGAAGGAGAAGGCCAATGGCTGAACATACCCCATGGTATCTGGAGGCGGAATTCTGGGTCGGAATGGCCATCATCACCTTCTTCCTGCTGATGATCTGGAAGAAGATACCGGCCATGGTCGGCAGGATGCTTGACGTCAAAATCAGCGAGATTGCCAGCCAGCTTGATACTGCGGAGACTTTGCGCGAAGAGGCTTCCGCCCTGCTGGCCAAATATCAGCGTGATCAGCGTGACGCTGAAAAAGTTGCGGCGGAGATGATTGACAAGGCCGGGGCCGAGGTAAAATTACTGGCCAGTGAGGCAGAGATTCAGCTGGCCGAAATGACCCGGCGCCGGACCAGACTGGCGGAACAGAAAATTGCCCAGGCGGAAAGCAACGCCGTCAAAGAGATTCAGCAAATGGCGGTTCATATCGCCACATCAGCGGCCCGTGACCTTATCGCCGACAATCTGAAAAAAGCCGATTATGATGCGCTGATTAAATCGGGTATTGAAAATCTCGACAGCCAGATTCATTAATTTTTCAGACTTTGGCGAATATCGTCCAGTTCATGGCGGCGCAGGGGGCGACCGTTCCATCTTATTGTCAGCAGATCTGTTATGTGGCCGTCACTGCCCTTTTGAAACAGGCAGGTGATGCTGAATGGCATGGGCACCTTGTAATCATTCCAGGCGTTGAAGGTCAGGTTAACTTCCCTTTGCTCCTTTCGGGGGGCGGTCTCCGTTTCTGTTAATTCCCGGAAGCTTTCCGGATGCTTCAACCGGTCAAGGGCTATCCCTTTGCAACTCTCATGGGCCGGTGATTTCGGGGTCAGTATATCACAGGCCGAAAGAGCCAGAATAAAACAGGGCAGAATGCCGTATCTGAGGGAATAGATATTTTTTTTCATATTGTTGCCATTTATCTTCAATATTCTGCTGATCAGCCTATATAATGACAAGAGAAAAAGAAACAACTGACTGGAATAATTTATGAAACCTCTTCAAATACTTTTATTATGGTCAATTCTGCTGCTTGCCCCGGTAAATATGCTGTTCGCGGCAGAAAGAAGGGTTCCGTCGTCGCAGAAAGAAGTCCAGCTGTCCTATGCCCCGGTGGTCCGGCGGGCCGCCCCGGCGGTGGTCAATATCTATACCAAGCGCGTGATCAAAACCCGCAGCTATTCACCCTTTGCCAATGATCCTTTTTTTCAGAGATTCTTTGGAAACCGTCTTGGCGGTGCGCCCCGGCAACGGATAGAACGCTCACTGGGGTCCGGGGTCATCGTCCGTCCGGACGGGGTGATTGTCACCAATCATCATGTGGTGGGCAATGCGGATGAAATTACCGTCGCCCTGTCTGACAAGCGGGAATATGAAGCGAAGGTTATCCTGGATGATGAAAAGGCTGATCTGGCGGTATTGCGTATTGATGTCGGCGATGAAAAACTGCCGATCCTGAAATTCTCGGATTCTGATTTGGTTGAGGTTGGCGATCTTGTGCTGGCTATTGGCGACCCGTTTGGCGTCGGGCAGACCGTGACCAGCGGTATTGTCTCGGCTCTGGCCCGGACCCAGGTCAGCGGCAAGGATTATCAATTCTTCATTCAGACAGATGCGGCGGTTAATCCCGGCAACAGCGGCGGGGCGCTGATTGGTATGGATGGCAAATTGATTGGTATCAACACGGCCATTTTCTCACGCTCCGGCGGGTCCAACGGCATCGGCTTTGCCATTCCGGTCAATATGGTGCGCCATGTGGTTGCCACGGCCCTGTCAGGTGGCAAAATGGTCCGTCCGTGGTTTGGCGGCAGCGGCCAGGCGGTCACGGCTGATATTGCCGAAAGCCTTGGTTTTGACCGTCCGGGGGGAATATTGGTCGATGATATTTATCCCGGCGGTCCTGCCGACCGGGGGGGATTGCGTCAGGGTGACGTAATCCTGAGCATTGACGGCAAGGAGGTTTCCAGTCCCCAGGCCCTGCAATATTATATCGGGTTGAAAGAGGTCGGCGGGACTGTCCCCTTGATCATATTACGCGGCGAGACAAAGAAAACGCTCCATGTGCCGCTTAAAGCCGCACCGGAAGACCCGCCGCGCAATATCACGACCCTGAAAGACGATAATATTCTTTATGGTATCAAGCTGGCCAACCTGTCACCGGCCTATGCCCAGGAAATCGGGGTCAATACTTATGAGAAGGGTGTGCTGGTGCTGGAGGCCCCCCGGGCCGTGATGCAACGTACCAGCCTGCGGCGCGGCGATATTTTCAAATCCGTAAATGGCAACAAGGTCAGGAGGATCAAGGATATTGAAAAGGCCCTCTACCGGGACCCGCGTAATATTGATTTTACCATCAATCGGTCCGGGCGTCAGATTGAATGTGTCATTCAGACCGAGGGAAGATCATACTGCCGATGAGCGACCTGTTCACATCGGCGGGACTGGAACAGGGGGCGCCGCGCCCGCTGGCGGACCGGCTCAGGCCAAAGTCCTTGGAGGATGTGGTGGGGCAGGATCAGCTGATTGCCCCGGACGGGCCGCTTGGACGGATGCTGGCGGCGGGTCGGCTGTCATCGCTTGTCTTCTGGGGGCCGCCGGGCACTGGCAAGACCACCATGGCCCGGTTGCTGGCCCAGGAAACCGATTTGTATTTTGAGCAGATTTCTGCGGTTTTTTCCGGGGTGGCGGAGCTGCGGAAATGTTTCGGGGCCGCAGCAGAACGGCGCAGGACCGGCAAGGGGACCCTGCTGTTCGTTGATGAAATCCACCGTTTTAACCGCGCACAACAGGACGGCTTTCTGCCCTATGTCGAGGACGGGACGATCATTCTTGTCGGGGCGACGACGGAAAATCCGTCTTTCGAGCTGAATGCGGCCTTGCTGTCGCGCCTGCAGGTCCTGACCCTGAACCGGCTGGATGATGCGGCGATGGCCGAACTGCTTGTCCGCGCCGAAGAGATGGAGCAGAAGAAGCTGCCGGTAAGCACGGAAGCACGCGCCATGCTGTTCAGTATGGCAGATGGTGACGGGCGTTATCTGCTCAATCTTGCCGATATTCTGCTCGGGCTGGAGTTTGAAGATACGCTGGATGCGGCGGGGCTTGTCAGGGTGCTGCAAAAGCGTGCGCCGGTCTATGACAAGGACCGGGAAGGCCATTATAACCTGATTTCCGCCCTGCATAAATCCCTGCGCGGGTCCGATACCGATGCGGCGCTTTACTGGACGGCACGGATGCTGGCGGGTGGCGAGGACCCGCTCTATATCCTGCGACGGCTGGTGCGCTTTGCCTCGGAAGATGTCGGGCTTGCCGACCCGAATGCGCTGCTGCAAACCCTCGCCGCCAGGGAGGCTTATGAATTCCTTGGCTCGCCCGAGGGTGATTTGCATGTGGCGCAGGCGGTGATATACCTCGCCACCGCACCGAAATCAAATGCGGTCTATAAGGCGTTCAAGGCGGTTTCCCGGCGGGCGAAGGAAACCGGCTCGCTAAACCCGCCCCGGCATATCCTCAATGCTCCGACCAAAATGATGAAAGATATGGGCTATGGCAAGGATTATCAGTATGACCATGACAGTAAAGACGGTTTTTCCGGCCAGAATTATTTCCCCGACGATATGCCCCGCGAGGAATTCTACCGCCCCTTCGAACGCGGTTTTGAGCGCGAAATAAAAAAACGCCTCGACTATTGGGCAAAGCTCAGGGCAGATTTGAAAAGTTAGGCCTCTGCTGCCCCCTCTTTGGCGAAATCGCCTTTGAGGAAATCTGCCATCAGGATGGTGGGGTTGAGGGCGCGGAAGCTTTCCATGATCTGCTCAAGCGGCACATCGGCGTAACTGCCCCGGTCACGGACATATTCCATATGCTTGGTCCCGTCCTCGGTAAAGGGGTGG
>Ga0256829_1002728_pt1 | contig 12827 bp, 14 predicted proteins | sample 131447metaG_FD_185979 | JGI IMG/M metagenome (GOLD analysis project Ga0256829, IMG submission 185979) | Hydrothermal vent microbial communities from Lau Basin, Pacific Ocean - 131-447 | ecosystem: Environmental > Aquatic > Marine > Hydrothermal vents | place: Pacific Ocean: Lau Basin | collected... | reverse complement strand
CAATTGGCGACAAAATCCCGATGCCTTCCGGCGCAGGGGACAAGCATCAGCAAATCGCGGCGGAAAAAGCCCTGTCCTATATGGCGCTGACCCCCGGCACGGACATAACCGGACTTGCCATCGACGGGGCCTTTATCGGCTCCTGCACCAACAGCCGCCTTCCCGACCTGAGACGCGCCGCAGCTGTCCTGAAAGGACGAAAAGTAGCCCCCGGGGTCCGGGCCATCTGCGTGCCGGGATCACGTCAGGTGAAAGCAGACGCAGAAGCCGAGGGACTCGACAGAATTTTTACCGATGCCGGATTTGAATGGCGGCTGCCCGGCTGCTCAATGTGTTTTTTCGCCGGGGGGGAAAGTTTTGGCTTTCAGGAGCGGGTGATCTCGACGACCAACCGTAATTTCGAAAGCCGTCAGGGGCCGGAGACCCGCTCCCATCTGGCCAGCCCGGAAACTGTTGCCGCCTCTGCCATTATGGGCCGGATTGCTTCTGTAAAGGATATATGCGATGACCCCGTTTGACAGGCTGGAATCCGGTGCGGTGCCGCTGTTGCAGATCAATATTGATACCGACTGCATTATTCCCTCGCGCGAGATGAAAAGGGTTTCAAAAAAGGGGCTGGGGGAAGGATTATTTGCCGGATGGCGTTATCTGAAACCCGGCGGGCGCGAGGTAAATCCGGATTTTATTCTGAATGACAAGCGCTATAAAAACGCCCGGATATTGCTGACCGGCAATAATTTTGGCTGTGGTTCAAGCCGCGAACATGCGGTCTGGGCGTTGATGGAATATGGCTTCAGGGCAATCATTGCCCCGTCCTTCGGCGCGATATTCTATAATAACTGCATCAATAACGGCCTGCTGCCGGTGGTCCTGACGGAGGAGGATATCGCCCGGCTGGCGGAATGGACCGGGCAGAACCCGGAACAACACCGGCTTGTCATTGACCTTGACCGGCAACAGGTTACTGGCCCCGGGGGCAGGGTATTTCACTTTGACATCGCCGCGCAGGATAAAGACATGCTGCTCCGGGGATTTGACATGATTGACCTGACCCTTGAGCGGCTGGACAGGATTGTTGCCTTTGAACAACGGGACAGACAACAGCGACCATGGGCCGGACTTGACATAACATAAGAGGATTTGCATGACTGAAGAAACTGATCTGCCGCTGGCCGGTGTCCGGGTGATCGAATTTAGCCATATGGTGATGGGACCGGCGGTCGGGCTGATTCTTGCCGACCTCGGGGCCGAGGTGATCAAGGTCGAACCGGTTGGCGGCGATAATACCCGGCGGCTGGTCGGCTCCGGCGCCGGATATTACCCGATGTATAACCGCAACAAGAAAAGCCTCTGCCTCAACCTGAAATCACCGCAAGGGCTTGAAATTGCCGAAAAACTTGTCGCAGAAGCCGATATAGTGGTTGAAAATTTCCGCCCCGGCGCCATGGAGCGGCTCGGGCTGGGTTATGACAAACTGTCCGCCACCAACCCCGGTCTGATCTATTGCTCGGAAAAGGGCTTCCTTGCCGGGCCTTACGAACAGCGCACCGCCCTTGACGAGGTGGCGCAGATGATGGGCGGGCTGGCCTATATGACCGGACCGCCGGGCAAACCGCTGCGGGCCGGGGCCAGTGTGATTGATGTCATGGGCGGCATGTTCGGGGTCATCGGCATCCTTGCCGCCCTGAAACAGCGCCACATCACCCACAAGGGGCAATATGTCCAGAGTTCGCTGTTTGAAAGCACGGTTTTTCTGGTCGGTCAGCATATGGCCCAATATGCAGTGACCGGCCAGCCCGCCAACCCGATGCCGGCGCGGATTTCGGCCTGGGCGGTCTATGATGTGTTTGACACCCGGGATAACAGTCAGGTTTTTGTCGGCATCGTCTCCGACGGCCAGTGGCAGAAATTCTGTGCAGCCTTTGGTCTTGATGATATGGGCGCGGATGAAAATTACCGGCTCAATGCCGACCGGGTCAAGCGGCGCGATATCCTGATGCCCCGGGTCAGAGAGCTGTTCCGCCAATTTGACAAGGGCGAGCTGATGGCAAAGCTTGAGCATTGCGGCCTGCCCTTTGCCCCGATCGCCCGGCCCGAGGACATGGCGGATGACCCGCATTTACAGGCGTCCGGCGGGCTACTCTCCCTCACCCTGCCGGACGGCGGACAGGCCGATCTGCCCGCCCTGCCACTCGAAATGGCCGGTCACAGATTCGGCGTCCGTCACAACCCGCCGGATATTGGTGCCGACAGCAGTGAAATCCTCGAACAGATCGGCTTTGAGGCTGAAGAAATCCGGAAAATGTCACAGGACGGCATTATCGGCTGAGGCCTACTGTCGGGCTGACCAGAAATTGGCCTGTTCCCCACGAACGCGCGACAGGTCAAGGTTAAGCTGGTAATGATCCGGGCGATACCAGATCGTGATATATTCCACCGGTCTGTCAGTACTGTCATAGACGATGCGCGTGACCTTGAGCAGCGGCGAGCCGATATTGACCTGAAGCGCCGCCCCGGTGCTGCTGTCGGCGAGGGTCGCGGTAATCGTCTGGCGCGCCCGGGATATGACGACCCCCGAACGCTCAATCAGGGCAAGCAGTGGCTGGGCTTCCAGCTCGTCATACTGGAAGGTGCGCCCGGTTTCCTCGGGCACATATGTCACCACATAGGAGAAAGGTGTTTTTCCCTTGTGGCGGATGCGCACCGCCTTTTGCACAATGGCCCCGGGACCAAGGTCGAGCGCATCCACGGCCTGCGGCGTCGCCTTGATATAATCGAATTCGACAATGGTCACCGTGGTTTCCTTGGCGATATTCTGCATATCCTCCATCAGGCCGTCCATATTGCCCGAGGAATGGGAAACCGGCGTATCGAAGGTTACCGTGGTCCCCCGCCCGCGCTGGCGGCTGACCAGCCCCTCCCCCGCCAGTTCGTCGAGGGCGCGTTTGACCGTAATCCGCGAAACCCCGAACATTTTTTCCAGCTCCTTCTCGGTCGGAATGAGCGAGCCGTCGGCATAGGTTCCGGAAAAAATCTTTTCCCTGAGCAGCACATAAAGCTGATGATATAGCGGGGTTGGCAGACTGTCATCGACCCTGTCCTTGAAGCTGATGGTTTTTTGCACCATTTTTTTCCTGTCTCCATATCACTGATTACATATAATGATATGTCTTTTATAGCATATTTGACATAAGAGAACAGGACGATCTTTGCTTATTGTCCTGCCGTGACAAATGTCATGGCAGAAACGGTCCGGCTGTAAGATGATCCGGTCATCAGAATATTTCACTATGGGACGCTGAATGACCGATGAATTATTGATGCTTGCGGGGGGCGCGGCCTCCATCGCCTTTATCCATACCCTGATCGGGCCGGATCATTATCTGCCCTTTGTTGCTCTTGGCAAGGCCCGGGGCTGGAGCCTGCCACGAATTACCATCACCACCATATTTTGCGGCATTGGCCATTCCATGGGATCAATCCTGCTTGGCTTCCTCGGCGTATATGCCGGGCGCGCCCTTGAGGACCTGCAAATGATTGAATCTTTAAGGGGTAACGCCGCCGCCTGGGCATTGGTCGCCTTCGGGCTGATCTACTGCGTCTGGGGATTGCGGCGCAGCCGCCTGAAGAAGCCTCATGCTCACCAGCATACCCATGCGAATGGCCTGGTCCACAGCCATAGCCATACTCACCTCACCTCCCACAGCCATATCCATGAGGGACGCAGCAGAGGCCGGGTCATGGGCATTTTTGCCGCCGTCGGGCTGTTTGTCGTTTTTGCCCTCGGCCCCTGCGAAACCCTTATACCGTTGATGATGATACCGGCGGCAAAGGGCGAATGGATGGGCATGGCGCTGACCGTCGGCAGCTTTACCTTCGTGACGGTTGCGACCATGACAACGGTGGTGGTCGCCATGAGCCTTGGCCTGAAACCGGTAAAGATAGCCATATTCGAGCCGAAATTTCTTGAAAAATACGCCCATGCCTTTGCCGGTGGCACCATCAGCCTTTGTGGTATCGGCATTATCACGCTTGGGTTATAATGGGGGTATAATGGCATGAGGACAGCAACAGGAAAAGCCCGATGACAGAGGATTTCAAAGCGATTGATGCGGTTGTCAATATCTGGACGGAGGAGGCGCTCAGCCACCGGCCAGACTGGACCGATGATTTTTTCGTCGGCAAGGTCAAGGGCAAGCACAGCTCGAAAGGCACCTCGCTGGAAGAAATGATTGACCTGATGGATGAGGCGGGTATCGAATATACCTTTCTAATTGCGGCCAAGACCGGACGGGTCGGCCTTCCCGGCTGCTATCATATGCCGCCGGAGGTCGTCGAAAGAGCCGTCGCCAAATACCCCAAACGCTTTTTCGGCCTGACCGGCATTGATCCCTTTCAGGGCATGGACGGGGTGCGCGCGCTTGAGGATGATGTCAAAAACAAGGGCTTTATCGGCGCCCATCTCTATCCCCACTGGTTTGAGCTTGCGCCAAATCACGCCAGATATTATCCCTTCTATGCCAAATGTATCGAGCTTGACATCCCCATACAGATGCAGGTCGGCCAATCGCTGATCTATGCCAGGGACAATCGCTGCCGTTCGGTCGGGCGGCCAATCTGTCTCGATGACATTGCCTGCGACCTGCCGGAGCTGAAACTGATCGGCACCCATGTCGGCATTCCCTGGCATGAGGAAATGATCGCCATGGCGTGGAAACATGAAAATGTCTATATCTGTACCGATGCCCACAGCCCGAAATACTGGCCGGAATCTGTGTGGAAATATATTAACAGCTATGGTCAGGACAAGGTGATTTTCGGCACCGATTTTCCGGTATTGCGTTTCGCCCGCACGGTGGCGGAAGTGCGCGACCATGGCCTGAAACCCGCAGTCGAGAGGAAATTCCTGCGCGATAATGTGATAAAGCTCTACCGCCTTGACGAGCGCGGTGTGACATGAGGAACAGGCGATGAGCGGACCATTGGAAGGCGTGAAAATTGTCGAATTTACCAGTGTGGTCCTCGGCCCCTGGGCCTGTCAGATTCTCGGCGATATGGGGGCCGATGTCATCAAGATCGAACCCCCGGCAGGCGACACCAACCGCCATCTTGGCCCCCATAATGTCAACGGCGATATGAGCGCCCTGTTTTTGACCTGCAACCGCAACAAACGCAGTATCGTCCTCGACCTGAAAACCCCGGAGGGCAAGGAAGCCGCCCTGAAGCTTGCCGCGCAGGCCGATGTGATGATCCATAATTTCCGCCCCCGGGCCATGGACCGGCTCGGCCTTGATTATGGCACTATCAGGAAAATCAACCCGGATATTATCTATTGCGCGACCTATGGCTATTCAAAGAAGGGGCCATATGGTGACAAAGGGGCGCTTGATGACAGCATACAGGCCGGGTCCGGCATCGCCATGCTGATGAGCATGGTCGAGGGCGAACCGCGTTACCTGCCGACCATCCTTGCTGACAAGACCACGGGCATGGCGGTGGTCAATGCGGTGACCGCCGCGCTGTTCTACCGGGAACGCCATGGCAGGGGGCAGGAGATTGAGGTGCCGATGTATGAAACCATGGTCTCTTTCGTTATGGTCGAACATCTGTGGGGCCAGACCTTTGACCCGCCGATTGGCAAGGCGGGCTATACCCGCCTCATGAGCCTGCACCGGCGGCCTTACAAAACCAAAGACGGCTATATTGCCGTTCTGCCCTATTGGGATAATCACTGGAAGACCTTCTGCGAGGTGGTCGAGCGGCCCGATATGCTGACCGACCCGCGTTTTCGCGATATGAAAACCCGGCTCGCCAATATTGATGTAAGCTATGCGGAAACCGGCAAGGCGCTGGCCAAGAAAACCACGCAGGAGTGGCTTGATCTGTTCAGGCCGACCAATGTGCCGCATATGGTTGTCAATACGCTTGACGGGCTGATTGATGACCCGCAGCTGACCGAAACCGGATTCTGGCAGATGGCCGACCACCCGACAGAGGGCCGCATCCGCATGGCGAAAACCCCGTATAATTTCTCGGAAAGCCCGACAGAAATCAGGCGGCTGCCGCCCCGGCTTGGCCAGCAGAGTGCGGAAATTCTGCGGGAGGCCGGATATTCCGACGATAAAATTCAACAGATGTTTGACCGCAGCATCACCAAAGGCCCGTCATCATAATGCAACAGGAGGCATAACAGATGAAATATGTACAGGATGAAAAACCGGAACGCTCAGATGAGGTCAAGGCATGGCTTGACGAAGAGATTGACGCCCAGAAAATCCGTCATGACGCCATCGCCGCCGAAATGGAGGGCCTTCAGGAAGAACGTAATGGCTGGATCGCCGAATTTCTGAAAATCATCCAGAACCGGGGCTTTAATGTCAATGGCGATATGCGGCGCCAGATTGCCGATGACGAGATGCCCGAACGCCCCGACCGGCCCGATGCCGATAAAGTCGTCTGGTAAAAAACAGCTAAGATCAAGGAAGAAACATGGCACGTCCCCATATTGAACCATTCGTTGAACTGAACGAATCCTACAAGACATTTACCCTGCCGGGCTTTACCCCGAGCGGCAGTCATTACAAGGTCCTGTCGCTCGATACCGATATCGGCTCCTGCAGCCTGAAGATGCGCTTTGACAATGGCTACAAGCGCAAGCCGGGCATGAGCTATTCCGATATGGAGATTTTTATCCTGACCGGGGCGATGAAGGTCGGCGATCAGGCCTGTGGCGAGGGTCATTATCTGTTTGTCCCGGCGGGCTATGCCCTCGGCGCGATTGATGTCCCCGATGGCTGCGAGGCGCTGGTGATGTATAATGACAGCGAGCCGAGCTTCCTCGAATCCGACTGTCATCATCCGCTATGCCTGAAAGAGGGCTTTGTGTCGATCAACAGTTATCAGGATGCGCCGTGGGCGCCGGGCAATCTGGTCAATCCGTCGGTCGCCGCCGGGGTGATGATCAAGGTGCTGCATTATGACGTGCTGACCGAGGCAATTTCCTTTATCTACAGCATGACCCCGGAATTCATGCAGGATAATATCTCCTATCATGACTGTGCGGAGGAAAGCTATCATATCTGGGGAGAATCATGGATGTTGCAGTTTGGCGACCTGCCGACCGGCGGCTATTTCTGGCGCCCGCCCTATATCAATCACGGCTCGTTCCGCAGCAAGCTCGGCACCATCGCCTTTGGCCGTACGGATTCGAAACTGCATAATTATTTCCATTTCAATCCCTGGTCCAATCCGGACGAGAATAAACTGCGCTCTGCCGCCCAGCTCTACCGCCAGCGTCCGGCCCTGTTTCAGTGGGTCGCCTCCGACGGCCATAATCACCCCCACGGGCCAATGGATTTTGAAACGCCGCATTATCATGATAATCCGCAGGTAAAGCATACCCACGCACATCATGACCATCCCCATCATCACCATCATCACCATCATCATCATGACCATGATTAGGATGTAATCCCATGGCCCAACAGAAAGACCTCGACAAGGATTACAAGGCGGCGCAATTTGGCGGAACATTGACGCCGGGCGAGCGCCCTGCCCTGATACTGGTCGATTTTGTCATGGCCTATCTCGATCCCGCCTCCCCGCTCTATGCCGGGGTTGAGACGGCGGTGGAAAGCGCCGCGCGGATTCTGGCCTGTGCGCGCTCGGCTGATATTCCGGTGATATTCACCAACGTAATCTACAGCAAGGGGGGTGCCGATGGCGGGGTGTTTTTCCGCAAAGTCGGCGCCCTCAAACTTTTCGAGGCCGGCAGCCCCCATGGCAATTTCCTGCCTGAGCTTCTGCCGGACGCGGACGAGCTGATCATCTCGAAACAATATGCCAGCGCCTTTTTCGGCACGTCGCTGGCCTCGACCCTGACCGCCATGGGGGTCGATACGCTGATCATTACCGGCCTGTCAACCTCGGGATGTGTCAGGGCGACGGCGCTTGATGCCTGTCAGCACGGCTTTATCCCGCTGGTGGTCCGGGATGCGGTCGGCGACCGCGACCCGCGCCCCCATAATGCCAATCTGTTTGACCTTCAGGCGAAATATGCCGAAGTGGTCACGGAACAGACCATTCTCTCCTATCTGGCAAAGATTTCCTGATCAGTCCTTGTCGCCCCCGCCGTTTTTTGTATTATAGGGCCGGAGGAAGAAATGGGCGAAATTTGTCAGAAATGTCAGGCCAGAAACAGCGCGTTATGCTCCGCCATGACGGGGGACGAGATTGACGAACTGTTTTCCATTGCCCACCGGGTTAAGGTGGACAGCGGCAGCTATCTGCTCCATGAGGAAGACAGTGCGAGATTTGTCTATAATCTGTCGTCCGGGGTCTGTACGCTGGAACGGCTCGCCAGTGACGGGCGCCGTCAGATCATGGCTTTCGTCTATCCCGGTGACTTTATCGGCATCAATTCCGGCCCCGCCTATAGCGTCAGCGCCCGGGCGCTTGACCCGGTTACGGCCTGCCGCTGGAATATGAAGGATGTTGCTGCGCTGTATAAATCCCATCCGGTGCTGGAACAGCGGGTCCATGAAATCGCCTCGCGGGTGCTGGCGGCAACCATGGATCAGCTTTTTGTTCTGGGCCGTAAAAATGCGGTCGAGAAAATCGCCTATTTCCTGCTCTATATAGATGCGCGCCAGCGGCAGTTCGATGATCATGGCGACAGCTTTGTCCTGCCAATGACCCGGATTGATATTGCCGATTATCTCGGCATTACTGTCGAAACCGTGAGCCGCGCCTTTTCCCGCCTCAAACGCCGTGGCCTGATCGACCTGTCCCAGGCCTGGACCGTCACCCTGAAAGACCGCAAGGCCCTGCAGAATATTGTCGATCATACGGTTATTTGAGACCCGGAAACCCGGTTTCAGGATGAATATGATTCAAAGGTGCCGACAACCGCAAGGAACTCGCGCCGGGTCTTGTCATCGGTCCGGAAGGCCCCGACCATGCGGCTGGTGACCATTGACGAGCCATGGACATGAACCCCGCGAGTCGACATGCATTCATGGGTTGCCTGTATAATCACCCCAACCCCGAACGGGTCGAGAACATGCTGGATGCAATCGGCAATCTGGGCGGTCATTTTTTCCTGCACCTGCAACCGCTTGGCATAGGTTTCCACCACCCGGGCCAGCTTGCTGATACCAACGACCTTTTTATTGGGCAGATAGCCGACATGAGCCCGGCCAATGATCGGTGCCATATGATGCTCGCAGTGGGATTCAAAGGGAATATCCCTGAGCACGACCATCTCGTCATAGCCACAGACTTCCTCGAATGTGCGCGAGAGAATTTGGCGGGGGTCCTCATCATAGCCGCGAAAAAATTCCTTGTAGGCCTTGACCACCCGCTTTGGCGTATCAATCAGACCCTCCCGCGCCGGATTATCCCCGGCCCAGCGCAGCAATGTCCTGACGGCATCCTCTGCCTCGGCCCGGGTTGGTTTGTCTATAGCCTGAATAGCTTTTTTTTCTGTCATAATTTTTTCCTGAGCCTAGTTAACCATGGATGAGCCATGGGGACTGTCGAGCGAAAAATGCGGGATTTCCACCTCAAACGACGTGCCGTCATGGCGGCGCATCCGGTAGCTGCCCTTCATAAAACCCGATGCCGTACCGAGCGGCGCCCCGCTGGTATATTCAAACGCATAGCCCGGCTCGATAAGGGGCTGTTCGCCAACCACGCCCTCGCCGCGCACTTCTTCTGTATGGCCATGCGAATCGGTGATGCGCCAATAGCGACTTTTAAGCCGGACCGGGTCCACACCGAGATTCTCGATCTGCACCTGATAGGCCCAGAAAAAATGTCCCTCCTCCGGGTCTGATTCATCTTCCAGATAAAAGGGCTGCACCGAAACCCTGATATCCTCTGTCGTCGCCTGATAGGCTTTTGCAAAAATTTTTATGTTTTTCATTATGTCTAACCGGTAATCGCGGCCATATGGGCCGCCTTTTGCAAATCCTCTATCAAATCGTCCGGATGTTCAAGCCCGACTGATAGCCTGAGCAGGCCTTCAGTAATGCCAAGCTCCAGTCTCACCGCCTCGGCAACGCTGGCATGGGTCGTGCTCGCCGGATGAGTCATCAGGCTTTTGGCATCGCCAATATTGTTGGAAATATCAATAATCTCCAGAGCATTAAGAAATTTAAAGGCCTGTTCGCGCCCGCCCGGCACATGAACGGCCAGAATACTGCCGCCCCGGCTCATCTGTTTTTTAACCAGATCATGCTGGGCGAAATCCTCTCGCCCGGGATATTTAACAAAATCAAACCCGCCCATATCCGCCAGTGCATCGGCGACCCTGGCCGCATTGTCGCACATGCGGTTCACCCTCAGGTCAAGGGTCTCCAGCCCCTTCAGCATCACCCAGGCATTGAAAGGGCTGATATTCGGGCCGGTATTTCGCAGAAAGGGCAGAATTTTTTCATCGAGAAGTGCCTGACTGGTCAGGATACAGCCGCCAAGGCACCTGCCCTGACCGTCAATATGCTTGGTGGCGGAATAGACCACCACATCGGCCCCCATGGCCAGCGGTTTCTGCAGGACCGGCGTGGCAAAGACATTATCCACCACCACGACGGCGTTATTTTCCCGGGCCAGCGTGCTGACAAATTCAATATCAACCACATCAAGGGTCGGATTGGCCGGCGTCTCCAGAAAAACCGCGACCGTATCGGGGCGGAAGGCCGCCTTCCATGCCGCATGATCCGCCCCGTCCACAAGGGTAAAATCCACCCCGAATTTCGGCATCAGGCTTTCAATAACGTAGCGGCAGGAGCCAAACAGCGCCCGGCTGGCCACCACATGATCCCCGGCGCTGACCAGCGACAGCATGGCCGCCGTCACCGCCGCCATGCCGGTGGCGGTGGCGCGCGCGACCTCTGCCCCCTCAATCAGGGCCATCCGGTCCTCGAACATCGCGGCGGTCGGATTACGCAGCCGGGAATAGGTATAGCCCTGCTGGTCCCCGGCAAAGCGGGCTGCCGCATCCTCGGCACAGTCATAGGCATATCCCGACGTCATGAACATGGCTTCGGATGTCTCGCCGATCTCGCTGCGCCATGTCCCGCCCCGGACCAGCTGTGTCTGAAGCCGCCAGCCGGAGGTTATTTCACGATTTTGTCCCGTATCCTTTTTCATAATTTACTGCTGCCTTTACTTACAGGGTTCCTGACGACCCGGGCCGGGAAAATCCCGACGCTTATTGAAAATTAATATATAATAGCTATTATCCTGATTTAATAGGTATAAATAAACACGAAAAATGAGAAAAATATGATTCCTGTTATTCTTTCCGGCGGGTCCGGGTCCCGGTTATGGCCGCTGTCGCGGTCGATGTATCCCAAACAATTTCTGGCGATGAACAGCGATTATTCCATGTTTCAGGAGACATTGCGCCGCCTTGAGGGGCTTGACCATGACGCCCCGATTGTGGTCTGCAATGCCGAGCATCGATTCCTTGCCGCCGAAAAGCTGCGTGAGCTTGGCATTCCGCCACGCTCGATTATTCTTGAGCCAATGGGGCGCAATACGGCCCCGGCGATAGCGGTAAGCGCCCTCGCGGCCCTCAAAAAACAGGATGACCCGCTTTTGCTGATCCTGCCCGCCGATCATACCATCCGCGACAACAGGCGTTTTCATGACAGCATTAAAAAGGCAGAAAAACTGGCACAGGACGGGGCACTGGTCACTTTTGGCATCGTCCCCGATCAGCCCCATAGCGGATATGGCTATATCCGGCGCGGGGCGAATGAAAGCGATGGCGGCTATCACGTCAAAGCCTTTGTCGAAAAACCGGATATGAAAACCGCGCAAAAATTTCTGAAATCCGGCGACTATCTGTGGAATAGCGGCATGTTCATGTTCCGGGCCAGCCGCTTTCTCGAAGAGCTGGAGAAATTCCAGCCGGAGGTTCTCCACCATGCCACGGCGGCTTATGACAAGGCGGAAGCGGATTTTGACTTTACCCGGCTTGATGCGGATAAATTTGCCGTCTGTCCGGGCATCTCCATTGACTATGCGGTGATGGAACATACAAGGGATGCCCGGGTCGTCCCCCTTGATGCCGGATGGAGCGATATCGGCTCATGGTCGTCACTATGGGATTTCTGCGAGAAGGATCAGGACGGCAACAGCCTGACCGGTGACATCATTGCCGAAGACACCCGTGACTGCTATATCATGGCCGAAAACAAGCTGGTCACCACCCTCGGGATTAACGACCTTATCATTGTCGATACCAAGGATGCACTTCTGGTGACGCCGAAGGGCCGCTCGGAAGATGTCAAGGCAATCGTTGACCGGCTAAAGGCCCGGGACCGCCCGGAAGCCCTGATTCACCGGGAGGTCTATCGTCCATGGGGCAAATATGACAGCATCGGTTTCGGCGAGCGTGACCAGGTCAAACGCATCACTGTAAACCCCGGCGCAAAACTCTCGCTTCAGATGCATCATCACCGGGCCGAACACTGGATCGTCGTCAAGGGCAGCGCCCGGGTAACCAAAGGGGAGGAAATCTTCATGCTTCATGAGAATGAATCAACCTTTATCCCGACTGGCACGGTCCACGCGCTGGAAAATCCCGGTGTCATCCCGCTGGAAATGATAGAGGTCCAGTCGGGCAGCTACCTCGGCGAAGATGATATTGTCCGCTTTGAAGATAAATATGGCCGGGCGTGAGGCGGGATATTTTCTTCCTCACGGGGCCTTTTTGCCCACTTTGGCGATCACCTTGATTTCCCCGGCCCGGGCAAAGGTCAGAATCAGTGGCAGATCATCGCCTGGGACCAGCTTTTTCTGCAGGCCGAAAAGCATCA
>Ga0256829_1002727_pt1 | contig 12828 bp, 10 predicted proteins | sample 131447metaG_FD_185979 | JGI IMG/M metagenome (GOLD analysis project Ga0256829, IMG submission 185979) | Hydrothermal vent microbial communities from Lau Basin, Pacific Ocean - 131-447 | ecosystem: Environmental > Aquatic > Marine > Hydrothermal vents | place: Pacific Ocean: Lau Basin | collected... | reverse complement strand
GCTGTTTTGCTATTGCCTTCGAACAAGGCGTCAAAATTGAGTTGCGTGGCGTTGTAGATCATAAGAGCAAAAGCTCCTACCATTAATATATAGATGAAAATTTTCATTCGATTTCTCTTTGGTTAAGCAAACAGTTCTTGAATGTTGGAGGTGAACAGTTTTACAGCGATCGCTAGCAAAATTACACCAAAAACCTTTCTAATAATCCCGATTCCGTTCTTCCCTAAGAAGCGTTGCAAACGCGCTGAGGTTTTAAGTACTATATAAATGACCAAAGTATTGATCACAATCGCGATGATAATGTTCTCTATGTGATATTCTGCGCGTAAAGACAGTAGGGTGGTCAAACTACCCGGGCCGGCTAGCATTGGGAATGCCAGCGGGAAAATAGAGGCGAGTTCCGGTGCGCTTCCGTCGTCTTTAAAAAGAGTAACGCCTAAGATCATCTCTAAAGCGATAAAGAACAGAATAAAAGCCCCGGCAACTGCAAATTCATTGACATTGATCCCGATGAGCTTTAAAATACTCTCTCCCAAAAACAAAAAGAAGACCATCACTGCGGCGGCAATGATCGATGCTTTTTCGGAGTGTATATGTCCGGCTCGCTCGCGCAAGGATATAACAATAGGAATGTTTCCGATAATATCAATTACCGCAAATAAAACCATGGTGGCGGTGAAGATCTCTTTAGTATTGAACTCCATAACTGCTTGATTTTGGGGGCAAAATTAGGCAATCTTAACAGCACTACCTGCTAATTCTCTGTTTTATTTGTGGGCGATTTGACACAAAGCAAATATCTTTGCCCCGTGATTCAACTCGGTAAAACCATAGTATCTACAGATCTTATTGAAAAAGAGTTCGTCTGTAATTTAGGCGCTTGTAAGGGCGAGTGTTGTATAGCCGGAGAGGCCGGAGCACCATTATCTAAAGAAGAGACCGAGATCTTAGAAGCGATCTACCCCAAAGTAGCTCCCCATTTGCGTGAAGAAGGCAAAGCAGCCATTGAGGCGCAGGGCACTTGGATAGAATCTGCAGCCGGTGACTTGGAGACCCCATTGGTCAATGGGGCCGAGTGTGCCTATGTGACCTTTAAAGAAGGAGGCATTGCCAGTTGCGGAATAGAAGATGCTTACAATGCTGGCGATGTGGATTTCAAAAAACCTATCAGTTGTCATTTGTACCCAGTTCGAGTTACAGACTACAGTGAATTTGCTGCTGTGAATTATCACCGCTGGCCAATTTGCGATACCGCTTGTACTTTAGGAGAACAATTAAAGGTGCCAGTTTACCAGTTTGTAAAAGAGGCTTTGATTAGAAAGTTCGGGCAAGATTGGTTCGACGGATTGGACGCGATTGCTCAAAAGAACCAACCTCGACCCATTTGATTTTTTCGCGAGCGATTTTCTTTCGCAAAATCTGACTTTTTTTGATCGTTTTTTTGTTCAGATAGACTTCTATTTGACGTTACAGCACAAAAAATTTGTTTAAGCCCGCTGTTAAAAATCATGTTACCGAATCCTTAGCAAAATGTTATCACAACCCCTAAAATACTTGGGATTCACAAGGGTTTTAAGAGCTATTAACGACTGATTTTCTGTTTGTTAATAACTTCAACAGTATTTTCATAAATAGCTGATAAAGAAGTGTTTAACAATATTTGTTAACAAAACAATGTGAACACTTTGAATTTTTTGATGTTAAAAACTTTGTTGAAAACCAAGAGGTTAATTCGCCAGATTTCGTTTTAAAATTTTTCATATTTGTTAGTCCCGAGTAGCGAGAAATTTATCGAATTTTTAAAAAAACAACGGACAATGAGCGCAGTAGAACCGATTTTAGCAGAGAACAAAGACCGATTCGTAATCTTCCCAATTCAACACCACGATATTTGGGATTGGTACAAGAAATCTGAGGCCAGTTTTTGGACGGCAGAAGAGATTGACTTGCACCAAGATCTTACAGATTGGGCAACCAAATTGAATGACGATGAGCGTTACTTCATCAAGCACATTTTGGCCTTCTTTGCCGCTTCTGATGGAATCGTGAACGAAAACCTTGCAGAGAACTTCGTAAATGAGGTTCAATATTCAGAGGCTAAGTTCTTCTACGGTTTCCAGATCATGATGGAAAACATCCACTCGGAAACCTATTCTTTGCTTATTGACACCTACGTGAAGGACGAAAAGGAAAAAGATAAGCTCTTTAAGGCTATCGAAAACTTCCCGGCAATTAAAAAGAAAGCCGACTGGGCATTGAAGTGGATAGAAAGTCCAAGTTTTGCCGAGCGTCTTATCGCTTTTGCTGCTGTAGAAGGAATTTTCTTTTCAGGAGCGTTTTGTTCGATTTTCTGGCTTAAAAAACGTGGCTTGATGCCCGGGCTGACCTTTTCCAACGAACTAATTTCTAGAGATGAAGGTGTTCACTGTGACTTCGCAGTTCACTTGCACAATCACCACCTAGTAAACAAGGTTCCTAAGGAAAGAATTCGTGAGATCATTGTGGATGCACTTACCATTGAGCGTGAATTTATCACCGAGTCTCTACCGGTAAGTTTGATTGGCATGAACGCCAAACTGATGACCCAGTATTTGGAATTCGTGACCGATCGCCTCTTGGTGGAGTTGGGTTGTGAGAAAGAATACAACACCAGCAATCCTTTTGATTTTATGGATATGATCTCCCTTCAAGGAAAAACAAACTTCTTCGAGAAGCGTGTTTCTGAATACCAGAAGGCGGGAGTTACCAACAAAGACAAAGAATCTAATAAGATTAGTTTCGACGCAGATTTCTAAGATTGCTCCAGGGGCTGCCCCAGGCCCGGAGCGTTTTTAACTATCTGATAATACGCAGGTTACACCTCGCGTACCAACCTACATTATGCTAAAAATTAGGCACTAATTAACTAAAGAACAGTTGTAGATGAATGTAATTAAAAGAGATGGCCGTAAGGAACCCATCATGTTTGACAAGATCACGGCACGCGTAAGAAAGCTTTGCTATGGTCTAAATGAATTAGTAGACCCTGTAAAGGTTGCCATGCGCGTAATTGAAGGTTTGTACGACGGAGTTACCACAAGTGAACTAGACACTTTGGCCGCCGAGATCGCTGCGACCATGACCACTACCCACCCAGATTACGCGAGATTAGCAGCGCGTATTTCGGTTTCCAACCTGCACAAGAACACCAAGAAGACCTTTTCTGAGGTGATGACCGACTTGTATACCTATGTGAACCCACGTACGGGTAAAAAGGCGCCGCTTTTGAGCGACGAGGTTTACGACATAATCATGAAGAACGCCGAAGAGTTAGATTCTACTATCATCTACAACCGTGACTTTGGTTACGACTACTTCGGATTCAAAACCTTAGAGCGTTCTTATCTGTTAAAGCTCAATGGACAGATCGCTGAGCGTCCGCAGCACATGCTTATGCGTGTTTCTGTGGGGATCCATATGGACGACATGGCAGCCGTTAAGGAAACTTACGAGCTAATGAGTAAGAAGTACTTTACCCACGCCACACCTACACTCTTTAATTCCGGTACGCCTAAGCCACAAATGTCATCTTGTTTCCTTCTGGCCATGAAGGACGACAGTATAGACGGCATCTACGACACTTTAAAGCAGACTGCCAAGATCTCGCAATCTGCGGGAGGAATTGGCCTTTCAATTCACAACATTCGCGCTACGGGTTCATACATCTCTGGAACTAACGGTACTTCGAATGGTATTGTCCCTATGCTTCGCGTGTTTAACGACACCGCACGTTATGTAGACCAAGGTGGTGGAAAGCGTAAGGGTTCATTCGCGATCTATGTAGAGCCATGGCATGCAGATATCTTCGATTTCCTAGATCTGAAAAAGAACCATGGTAAAGAAGAGATGCGTGCGCGCGACTTGTTCTACGCCATGTGGATCCCAGACTTGTTCATGAAGCGTGTTCAAGAAGATGCAGAGTGGACTTTAATGTGTCCTAACGAGTGTCCTGGACTCTTCGATTCACACAGTGAGGAATTTGAAAAACTATACTTACAATACGAAGCGGAAGATCGCGGACGCAAGACTATCAAGGCTCGTGAGCTTTGGGAAAAGATCTTGGAATCTCAGATCGAGACGGGTACACCTTATATGTTGTACAAGGATGCGGCCAACCGCAAGTCTAACCAAAAGAATTTGGGAACCATCCGTTCTTCTAACCTTTGTACGGAGATCTTGGAATACACTTCTGCAGACGAAGTTGCTGTGTGTAACTTGGCATCCATTGCCTTGCCAATGTTTGTTAAGAACGGGGCCTTCGATCATAAAGAGCTCTTTAGAATCACCAAGCGTGTGACCAAGAACTTGAACCGAGTGATTGACAGAAACTACTATCCTGTGCCAGAAGCGCGCAACAGTAACTTCCGTCATCGTCCGGTAGGTTTGGGTGTTCAAGGATTGGCAGATACCTTTATCAAATTGCGTTTGCCATTTACAAGCGAGGAGGCCAAAACACTTAACCAAGAGATCTTTGAAACCCTCTATTTCGCGGCGGTAACTGCTTCTATGGAAGAGGCTAAGAAAGACGGGCCATACGAAACTTACAAAGGTTCTCCGATCTCAGAAGGTTTGTTCCAGCACAACCTTTGGAACATCAAAGACGAAGAGCTTAGCGGACGTTGGGATTGGGCCAAGTTGCGCAAGGACATTAAAAAGCACGGAGTTAGAAACTCCCTACTTGTAGCGCCTATGCCAACAGCTTCAACCTCTCAGATCTTAGGGAACAATGAGGCCTTTGAGCCATATACCTCTAACATCTATACCCGTCGGGTATTGTCTGGAGAGTTTATTGTTGTGAACAAGCACCTTTTAGAGGATCTTGTAGCGCTTAACCTTTGGAATGACGATCTTAAAGAAGAGATCATGCGTGCTAACGGATCTATCCAGCACATTGATGTGATCCCTCAGGATCTTAAAGAACTGTATAAGACCGTTTGGGAGCTCAGTATGAAGGACATTATTGATATGTCTCGACACAGAGGATACTTTATCGATCAGTCGCAGTCACTCAACCTGTTTATGGAGAATGCCAATATGGCGAAGCTTACTTCTATGCACTTCTATGCTTGGAAGAGCGGCCTAAAAACAGGAATGTACTACCTACGTACTAAGAGTGCTGTTGATGCCATCAAATTTACCCTTAAGAACACCCAAAAGGAGTCAGTACCCCAACCTCAGGAGGCAGCGGTTGAAACCGTTACTGCCGCGGCTACTGACAAGCCATTGACACCGCAGGAGTTGCGTGAAATGTTGGCCAAGAGTAGAGACGCCGACCAGGACGACGACTGCCTGATGTGTGGTTCTTAAGATTTGTTTTAAGTGTTGATTGAAAAAAAGACTCCTTCGGGGGTCTTTTTTTTGCCTCAGAACTGCTATCTTGAATCACAACAACTAGAATAACCAATCAAAAATCCCGCTCCCATTATGGAAGAAATTCTTGAAGAGCAAATCCCAAAGTGCCCTAATTGCGAAACAGAGATCAACGGCAACCCTGAATTTTGTGTGCAATGCGGGTTCCCAGTCAATGGAACCGAGAGAGAACAGTCCAAGTTCTACGCAGAACAAGCCATGACCCGTTCTAAGGTAAAAGAGGCGCCCAAACAGATCCGCCAAGCAAGAAATACCCTATTCATTGTTGGGGCCTTGCAATTGGCCTTTGGTTTAGTATTGTATTTCATGAATGATGATGTGGCAGAACTCCTAGCAGGCGGGATCATCTTTTTGATCTTTTTAGGCTTGGGATTCTGGTCTCAAAGCAAGCCTCAAGTAGCGATATTATTAGGTCTTTTGGTCTATTTGTCACTGATCATTCTCTCTGCGATTATCGATCCAAGTACTTTGGCGCGCGGCGTAATTGTAAAAGTGGTGATCATCATCTTTTTGGGCAAGGGACTCAACTCAGCTAGAGAACTCAAAAAACAACAGCAATAGGCGAACTAGTTTGAATGAAAACCTGTAGTAATTGTGCTTATTTGCTAGGCGATGAAGATAGATTTTGCGGCAATTGCGGCACTTCTGTCAAATTTGAAAACACCAAACGAAACTTAAAGAGCACCCAACTCATTATTGCTTTTTTTGTGAGTATGTTGGTGCTACACCTGATCAGTAATTTTGCTTATCAGGAGTCTATAGCGCTGTCTACGGAAATCATATTAGAGTTGATCTTCATTGGAATTACCCTGGGCTTTAGTCTAAGCGATTGGTCTGCTATTAAACCGCTCTACAGTTTTAAGAATTTGGAGTGGAAAGGTCTTGTGACCAGTTTGGTCTTACCGTTAATATCTGTGGTAGTGGTCTATTTCCTGATCTCGGAGGTCAATTTATATCTCTTTGAAGAAGACCCTTCCATTATGGAAGATTACGACTATTACGACAGGCCTTTTCTATGGGCGTTTATCTTTATATCCTTAGTGGCTCCCATATTCGAAGAACTTGCTTTTAGAGGCTTTCTATACAATCAGATGCGCGATATTGCCAGTGCGCAAACCACCATTTTAGCTACTGGTTTCATGTTCGCCTTGATTCACTTGTCCTTGTTTTCTTTTATTTGGATCTTCCCCTTCGGAATAGCCTTGGGGTATTTGCGCTACAAGTACAAAACACTCTGGTGGGGCATGTTGGTGCATTTTTTACATAACACGGCAGTGCTCGCTATGGACTATCACGAATATTACGGCCAGTGGCCGCTATTGGAAACCTACTTTAGTTAGTTTTAAAACCAGCTGCTCGCCTTGAGTTATGTTTTTAGGGCGAGGATATCTACGTTGATTTAGACACGATCAATTCATTAAACTGAATACATATCCTAACAAGGCTCCTATAATAATTAACCAAATTGCATTCAGCTTTTTAGGGCCAAAAACAAAAGCGAAGCTTAGCAAGGCAATCACAATATTTGGCCAGTCTGTCAATGTGTCCTGTACCATTACCAATAAAACCGCTAACATAATTGCTACTGCTGATACATTAACCGCGTTTAGAAATCCTCTTAAGATCTTTGATCTGCGCATTTTAGGAACCAGCGGATTCAAGATCCAAACAAACAGAAAGGACGGCAGGAATATTCCCGTTGTCGCAGCAATGGCTCCCCAGAATCCACCTAATTGATAACCGATGAAGGTCGCAGTTGATAATACTGGGCCAGGTGTAAATTGACCAATCCCAATTGCTTCGATAAGTTCAGGTCTTGATAACAGTCCTGGAGTTACCAGCTCAGTTTCTAAATAGGCAAAGAGGACATAACCGCTTCCGTAGAGAATACTTCCAACTTTTAAAAATGTCCAAAAGATTTTCATTGTAGAAATACCGCTAACTGCTGATTGAACCAGAGGAGTTAAGCCTATAGGGAGTAGTTTTTGAAAGTTGGTTTTAAGCGTTCCATCCTTAAACATAAAATAGATTCCGCCTAGCAAACCGCCGAGTAACAATGCGATAATCTCGTTATTTAATAAGAAGCTTGCAATTAAGACCAATATCCCCAAGACTCCTAGTTCCCAGGTTTTAATGGCTTTCTTGCCCAATTTGAAAATGGCTGAGGCGATAATCGCAAGAACTGCGGGTTGAATGCCTTTTACAAACGGAACAACCTCGGGTAACTGTCCGTACTGAACATAGGCCCAAGCTAAGATTCCCGTTATTAGAACAGCCGGAAAAATAAAGCAAATACCTGCGACGAATAAACCTTTTACACCTGCTCTCTCATGACCGCAATGCATGGTCATTTCGGTAGAATTAGGTCCGGGAATCAGATTGGTGGCACCTACTAGATCCAAAAAATGATCTCGGGTCATCCAATTGCGCTTGGTCACGACCTCTTCTTCTAACATGGCAATATGCGCTGCAGGCCCACCGAATGCAAAGAATCCAAGTTTTAAAAAAACGGCAGCAACTTCCTTGAGACTTCCTTTTGTGTTCATCGATTAGTTCTCAAAAAATCTGTTCCTAAATACTTATCGCCTTTGTTGTAGTACCAAGCGCGGTTTTTGGGCATTCGTATTCCAGAGATCACTTCTTCACCTTCTAGTAATATGTATTCCCCAGTGTCTTTTCCTTGGTCTGCCGGATCGCCTTTGTAGAACTGATAGACTTCCATAGCATAGGTTTTTGGGTCAAAGTAAAAGTACCAAATATCAGTACCGACAGCTTCGTCATAGGTCACTTTAAGGCGCAAATAATCCTTGCCTTTAAAATTCACCTGCTCAACTACAGGATCTATATAAGTGCCTGGGTCTTTGAGCTTCATCGGCAGGCCGTAGAGGTAAGTGTAGTAATTCTTGTATAGTGTAGCCCTTTCGCAACTTAGATTGTTTTCTTCTAAGTCTGATGGACTTAGGTCTGTCTTGCCGTTAAGGGCAATGGTGCATTGCTCACCATCTAGCTTATAACCTGTGGTCTTATCGCCCTGAGTGGCCTCTACTTGAAAGTATTCTTGTGGTAGGTTTATCTGGATCTTACTGTCGCGTTTCGGAGCATTGGGAGTTTCCATGCTCACATAAAGTGTTCCATTAAAAGTTTCCCAATTGCCTTGCGGATCGTGATACGCTATGGCGCGTTCTAAGAGTTGCTCGCCAGTTAAGGATTGCGAGCTCCCGATAACCGTCAGCAGTAAAAAAAATAATAAACTCAGTACATACTTCATAATAAGTAAATTTAATAATACTTGACAGAAACAAAAAAGCGCTTACTAAGAAGTAAACGCTTTTTGCTTTCAAGATTAAATATGCTATTCTTTACGATAACTGTTATGGTATTCTTCCATAAGATTCATGATAGCTTTTACAAGATCCTTGGTTTCCAGTAGTATATTGAAATACAAAGTTGTATTCTTTGGACTTGATTCTTCGGTTCTTGTTCGCTCGATCTGTTTTTTGATCTTCTCATTCAAGAATTCCGAGATTGAGTCCTTTTGATCTGTAATTGACTTGATCTTCTCAAACTGACGGTTTTCATAGATCGACTCTATTTCGGTCAATAAGGCTTCCAATTTATTGTCTACCTCTTTCAACTCGCGAATTTGGTTGAATCGCAATTTCTTGTGTTCGTTATTAACGTGTTTGTGACTCTTCTTGGTAATAAAGTCTAAAGATTGTGCCACATCCGTTAAATAAGCTAGTATGGTAATGTAGAAATTACTACCACGGACACTGGTTTCATCTAGGTTCTTTATGAAATAGAAAATATTGTCACGTAGATCCTCGATCTCAGATTCTAGCTTCTCAACACCTTTTAATCCCTTTCTTAAGGCTTTAATGTCTTCTGTGGCTAATCCCTTTAAGACAAGAGTGTAGATCTTATTGGTGCGGTATACTACGTTTTTAATATTATCAGCACTTTCTGCGATAATTCCTTGTACCGTATTGCTTTCGGATTTTTTAAGGCGTTTAGGATCAATGATCGTAGCACTTTTTTTCTTGTGAGCTAAATAATTACGGATAAGCAAGGCTACAGTAATCAATAACAAAATTGGAACCATCACCTCTTTGTTCAAGTGAATCAAAAAGGCAACAACACCTGCGGCTATAAAAGCTGCCAAGGCTGTAAAGAACCATCCACCAATTACATTTAAAACTCCTGCAACTCGATATACAGCACTCTCACGACCCCAAGCCCTATCGGCAAGAGAAGTACCCATAGCAACCATGAAAGTTACGTAAGTAGTAGAAAGTGGAAGGCCCATAGTGGTTGCAATAGAAATTAGAACTCCTGCGACCATGAGGTTAACGGAAGCGCGGATCATATCAAAAGCAGGTGCTTCAAGACTCTGATCTTTATTGATCAATGCTGCTTCTGGCTTTTGAAAGCTATTGGCAATGCGCTCTTGAGTACTTTTAGATACGATAGAACTCATCCCTCTAGAAAGTAAGGAAGTGCCTCGAACAATAGCGCGAGATAACATATTCGGCTTGAATTTCTCGTGAGTCTCACTTTGTCTAGACAAACTGATCTCGGTTTCTGCTACTGTTTTCGCTTTTTTAGAGAACCATAAGGTAATTACCATAATAGCTCCTGCTATAAAGAGTAGCAATGGTTCCGCTGGTACTTTCTTTGAAAGAATATCCATTGAAAATGTAGTAGGATCGGTTCCTGGAATTGCAGACCAAGCTTCATAGGAGTGATAAGCTGCCATTGGTACCCCAATAAAGTTTACCAAATCGTTTCCAGAGAATGCCAAAGCAAGACCAAAGGTTCCAACACCAATTACAACTAAAAGGATACTCTTTTTTGTGATTTTCTGAAAGAAGTGAGAGAAAAGCGTAAAGATTACAAAGCCTCCAGCAATGATGTACATCTCGTTTCCTTCTAAGAAACCTTTCATGTCTTTGTAATAAGGAGTTCCTTTTAAGCCCTTCATGAAAATGAAGTAAAGAATAGCAGTAAGGGCCAACCCTCCGAACACAGCTCCAAAATGTTTCATCTTTCTTTCGTACTGGAAAGTGAAGATCAATCGCGAGACCCACTGGACTATAGCACCAACGGAAAAGGCAATACCTACAGATAGTAAAATTCCACTGATAATGGTAATTGCTTTCTCTGTGTTGATATAACTCCCTAAATCGATAAGAGTTTTTGTCTCATCTGCGCTTATCTTAATTAAAGACATTACAACTGCGGCTCCGAGTAAGTTAAATACAATAGAAACCGTAGTCGAAGTAGGCAAACCTAAAGTGTTGAAGAAATCCAGCAAGAGTATATCGGTGATCATGACGGCCATGAATATGACCATGATCTCATCGAAATAGAATTCTCCCGGATTAAAGATTCCCTTCCGGGCAACCTCCATCAAACCGCTGGAATAGACTGCTCCAATGAAAATACCCAAGCTGGCTACGATCATTATGGTTCGGATAGGAAGTGCCTTAGATCCGATCGCTGAGTTCAAGAAATTGATGGCGTCATTACTAACACCGACGATGATGTCTGCCACGGCCAAAATGACCAAAGCTACTAACATCAAAATGTAAATATTTTCCATGAATGTTGATTATAAATCGGGTGTAAATGTCTGTAATTAATATTGGCTGTTGGTTACCAAATTGTTATAAAAATAAGGACTAAAAGTGTAAGTCAAAGCCCATTCTAAACATAATGTTACGCGGCTCTCCAGCTCGCTCGGTATAACTGATGTCTGATTGAACCTTTAATTTGTGTCCAACAATATACTTTGAAAAGCCCAGAGTGTACTGATCTTCGTCTGCGCGACCTGCAATGGCATCGTAATTTACGGTAGTGTAACGACCAGTAATCTCATAATTGGATTTGAACAAATAAGATCCTTGGATATTGAAAGAATTACCTACAGTTACTATATCTCCAGTTGCTGTCCCATCTGCCTCAACTGCCACAGGATTGTCGGCATCGCGATCGGCATATTCAGCCATAACCGAAAAACCGCGGTACTTGAACATAGCATCTACGAATACGGTGGTGATATCTGTTTCATAAAGAGAGCCATCGCTCAAAAACATATAACTACCCAAATTACTTCTTGTCTTTACAGCGTCCTGATTAAAGTCGTAAGTGGCAGAAAGCATAAGTTTAGGAGTAGCTTCGCGTTTTAAGTCAGACTGAGAATAGTCTCCTTTTGACTCAAAGGTTCCAAATGGCAAAAGTTCGATACGTCCAGTATATTGTAACCCTCCGAGATTCCCTTCGGTGATGTTGCGACCTTCTCCTTGTGAAACTGCGATCTTCTCACGGATAAGGAATTTATCTCCAGCTTGAGTCTTATGACGAAGTTGGAATCCCATGTCACGATCAATATTGAATCTACTGTTTAGTAAAGATCGGTCAATAAATTGCAAGTTTCCGGAAGACACGACACGTTCAATGTTACCTGGTAGTTTGGTTTGTCCTACCCATAATTCGAAGTTCTCGTAAAAGTTCCACATGATAACCGCATCGAGGATATAACGAGGTGTATTGCGATTGAATTGATTTGCCCCTGAAATATCACGATTGGACAGACCTAATTCGATCTTGTATTTAAGTTTGGGAGAAAAAGCATAACCATCGAATTTCAAACGGGCGCGACGCACTAAGAAATTGTATTCGGCTTTTCCGTATTGGTCTCCGTCATGGTCCCACATTGCATTTGTGCGTACTTGGAAACGAGGAGCAAATTTTACACTGAATGAGCTGTCCTTTGCTGTGAAATTTAGTAGCCCTTTACCGAATTTGGTGTCGGAGATCTCTTGGGCGTTTGCAAAGTTACAAATAGACAACACGGCCAATAGGGCCAAGGTTTTGAGTTTCATTATTGAGCTATTAGAATTTGTCGCTGCAAAGAACCGATTTTAATGTTAAGTGAATGTTTACTCAGAATTATGTTTAAGGCCGATTTTGCTAGAATACGATATAAAAAAAGCTACCTCGGATAGAAGTAGCTTTCAGTTTCAAAGAAAACTAGTCGACAAAAACTAATAGCGTTTTCTAAGTGAAACAATGACTTTTGCAAGTCGTGAGTGTAAAATTCAGCATTAATCTATACTTGATTGTAACCTGGTGATTAAACAATCATTAATAATGGATCGTGTGACGGCTATCTTAACAAACTGTAAAACAGATAATTATGATTCAATATTAAATTAATGTTATCAAAGTGTTCTCTGATTGTAAATAAATTTTTAATTTTATTGAAAATAGTATAGCTATGAAACATTTGATTTGCTCCTTATTACTTGTAGTTGTGGGTTTTACAGCCAACGCTCAGCAAAAACGAGATTTGGTTTTAAATGATAAAACCGAATTGATTGATGCTGTTATTTATCACGATAATGGACAAGTAGCACA
>Ga0256829_1002726_pt1 | contig 12830 bp, 15 predicted proteins | sample 131447metaG_FD_185979 | JGI IMG/M metagenome (GOLD analysis project Ga0256829, IMG submission 185979) | Hydrothermal vent microbial communities from Lau Basin, Pacific Ocean - 131-447 | ecosystem: Environmental > Aquatic > Marine > Hydrothermal vents | place: Pacific Ocean: Lau Basin | collected... | reverse complement strand
AACATGCCTCAATCAAAGGCCGGATATATGTATGCAACTTTTCCTTTGTGACATCTCAAACTTTATCCTTGCAATAAGGGGCGATCCATATATGTCCCCAGAATTATAGAATATACACCTTGAATCCCATGCCATCACCCAACCCAAAGGGCATCACGCCAGCCACCTTTTTAAGCGCTTATAATGAAAGGAGTAAGCTTATGTTCAAACCATTCAAATACATCGCGTTATTCTTTCTCTTTCTAGGCTTAGCCGGTTGTGGTAGCCAGACTTCCACAACTGCTCAATCCACTACACCCACTCCGACGACCACACCTGTACTGCGTTTTTCTGACCTGATTTCTGGGCCATCTATCGGATTGGGAGATGGAAAAGGTAGTGGTGTGATTGTGACGCTCTGGGGACAACTTCTTGGACAAGGCAAAATCAGTTCAGCCGCAACTATCAATAGCAACTATAAAGTATTTTTCACCGACTCAAGCGGCGTTAAGCGACAAGCTGCTTATATCTACTATTGGAAAAATGCGGATGGAAAATTACCAAGTGGTCCTGCTAATCTTTATGAATCCCACAGAATGCAGGAGATTGCCTTTTCTATTCCCAATTCGGCAATGGGTTTGGGCAAGATAACCGTATCGGTGAATGGTGTGGTATCAAATCCACTGCCATTTACAGTAAGGGCGGGTAAAATTTTTCATGTCAAAAGTGGTGGCAATGATATTACCGGGGACGGTTCATGGTTAAATCCTTGGCAAACAGTGGCCAAAGCACAAAGCCTAATGAAACTTGGCACCATAGTTTATTTACACGACATGATAGTTGGTGGCGCAACTAAACGTTGGGCTATTTACAATAATTCCGGATTAAAGGCAGATACATCAAACCAGCTCGCTTATGTGGCATATCCTGGTTCAAAGGTTAAATTGTTGGGTAGTAATGGCGTTTGGATGTTCAGAACCACCGGTATAGTAACTTCCAAGCTGTCTGTTTACGCTTCGAATTGTGACTCGGTAGGCGCTAATTGTCTTAGAAAGGATTCAACGGGTATTGCGCCTAGTGACTGGGGACGGGTCATTGGTAATTCAATAACTGATCAGCCCAATGGCTGTGCCAATTCGCAAAGTGGAGCTATTAGTGGCGGTGTAGGGAGAGTTGAAGGCGCTAAAATATTTGGTAATTATATACATGATTATGCATGCCCGGAAACGTCAAAATTTCATCATACGACTTACATGACTATTCGCGCTGGTACGGCTGATCCCAGTATTAAGCCTTGGGAGTTTGGATGGAATTACTTGAAAAACAACCATGCTAAAAATGGCATTCATAATTATGATAAAGATACCTCAGGTTTCGAAACTTGTGGTGATTTAAATGCGAACCTGAAAATACATGATAATGTGATAGTGAATCAGGCTGGTGCGGGTATATCGATCATATCTGAATGCGGTTGGACTCAGGATACCTATATTTATGACAATGTCTTGATTAATGTAGGGCTGATGTCAGATGTTAATTGCCCGTTCAATTGTGGTCCGAATGGCGCTGCATTCACGCTGGGAGATAGCAATTACTACGGCAATATTTATCTGTTCAATAATACGGTTTATTTGTGGGATCAAGACAATATACCGGGAACAGGAACCTCGGCAGCATGCGCGTCTGTTATCGGTGCAGGAGACAATATAGGTATTTTCTTTAATGACAATGTATGTTTTAACAATAAAGAAAGCTATTTTATTGGCAGTGGTCTTCGTGCTGGAAATAAATTAAATAATTTTAAAGGTAATCATAATGTCTGGTATTCCCCTTTTGCTGTATCAGCCATTGCAATTCCACCTGCTTGGGATGCATCTAAAATTACTGCTGATCCGTTAATGACTGTTAAAGGCTCACAAATAGTTATTGGGAAAGGATCACCTGTTATTGGTAAATCAAAGACCACCTTGAAACGGGATATTTATGGACAGATTCGAGGAAGGAACTCTAATATCGGGGCTATTCAAACCCCGTAACTACTAAGCACCTCCAGCCACAATACATGTGAGAAATGGGGACAGCAGGTATTTATGGGGATTCGGAGGTAGTATTGAATTCATGACAAGATATGATATACGCCATCTTCCATCGGGTGTTTTTATTGCCCACAGGTTACCTCGCATTGCCGAAGCTGGCATGGTGCTACTTATTGCGTGGGCGGTGGCGGGATGGTTGACGACTGGAGGAGCATGGACGCCGACTACACCCCGAATGGGGAGCTATGCTGGTATAACAGTACCACTCTCCGTCAAAGATATTGCAGCCATGCCATTGTTTGGAAAAATGGTGAAAGAGGCTGTGGCCGTGAAGTCCTCCCCCCCCCGAGCGGTAGTTGTTTCACGATTGCGGCTGCAGTTACTGGGAACCATACTGGCCGGAATACATTCCGCCGCTATTATTACATTGGCAGACAACAACAAACAAAAGCTGGTTTTTTCGGGTGACCAGATACAATCTGGCGTGGTGTTGAAGCGTGTCGAGGCGATGTCTATCTTGGTGGATAACCACGGCAGATTGGAACGTATTCCGATGGGAAAATCGGCACTTGCGATTAAAGTTCCTGTAGCGTCAAAAAGCAATGCCATCATCCGGCACATGTCCCGCGCTGTTGTGGAGGCCAATTTGAACGATTTACCGACCCTGCTTACTCAAGCGCGGGCGATTCCGCATCAGATGGGAGGCAAACCGGACGGCTTTCTGATTCAGGAAATCGTGCCGGATTCTCTATATGCTCAGGCTGGATTGAAAAATGGTGATGTAATTCGCAAGGTGAACGGTCAGCCGATTATGCAGCCCGAACAGGTAATCAAGCTGTTTCAATCATTGCGGAACGCTAATAGCATTGATCTGGAGTTTGCACGCAACGGAGTTATCCGAACTGTACATTTTGACATACGATGATTGCTTCTGAAAACAATATCTTACAAACCTACAAATCCGCGAAACAAGCCCTGCCTTTGTTCTGCCCTTTGTTCGCCATCGGCTAAGCGAAAATCGAAACTGAACTTATGCCAATTGGTGCTGATTTATGCTTAACCGTAAAGCGTTATCAAATTAGAGGCTGTCCCAGATAACAATCTGAGCGAGTGGATCGGAATACTCCGTCAGTTTGACCGTTCACACAAAATTCAGGCCTCCCCATTTCTCGGCATGGCTCTCAGCACGGGACGGTTACAGTTCCGGCGTGGCGAAAACGTAGGAGGGCGTGTGGAGGAGGTTAGGGACACTATGAAGAACTCTCTATTCTTGGGATCCACTTCAAAGAGCGTTGTATAGCTATCTTACCTGTTTTACCTTGATATCGGTTGACGGGTGGCGCATATCCATGCAACTTAGGATTCATGTTCCGTTCCCTTGTATTGCTGATGCTGATATTTCCAATTTCAGCTACATCCGCCGAAATCTCGCGCGAGCCCCTGCCCGTAATGCAACAGAATCCAGCCATGATGCGCTATTACGATCCCCATCCGTCTTCCGCACGGGTATTGGGTGCTGATAACGGAGAATTTCGTCTCGATCAGTATTACACCAGTATCTTTCTTGCCGACACATTGCCGAATCCCGCCCGCTATCTGGCGGATATGGAATTATACGTCGCCGAATCAGAACTTCGGTATGGTGTGAGCGAAAGCTCCGATATCGAGTTGACCATCCCTGTTATGCGCCCATTGGCAGGCGTGCTTGATCCCTTTCTGCGCAACTATCACCGGGCACTGGGATTCCCCAATGGCGGGCGCGAATTCCAGCCGGATAACAGATTCGCCTACCGTTATCAGGGCGTAACCGGGGGCTGGAACAGCAGGGCTCGCTGGGAGATGGGTAATATACGTCTAAAACTTCGACAGCAGTTGCTGAAAAATATGCTAACTGTGATGGGCGGCCTCCAGTTTCCAACTGCCAGTAGCAAACGTGGTTGGACAAACGGCGGCGTGGATATGGGGCTGGGTATTGCAGGCTCATGGGAAAGCGAAGCGTGGTTTATGCATCTGGAAGGTTGGTGGCTGCATCCATTCGCCCGTGATGACACAGGCTCTCCGGTACGGGATTATTTTCGCGGATCATGGACGCTTGGCAGACAGATCATTATTTTCCCTGTGGCGTTTAATCTAATTGCCCAGGTTCAGGGAGGTTCCTCGCCATACCATACCGGAATAACGACACTAGATGCAGCGCCATGGCTGTTCAGTGTCGGCTTCCGTACAGTAACACCAAGGGGAGTGCAGTGGAGTTTCGCTTTTATTGAGAATATCACACAGCAAAGCACGCAGGATTTTGGTATCACGCTTGGTTTTAGTGTTCCCCTCGTGTTTTTCCGCTAAAGTAGGTTGTCATTCATGGGGCGCATTTTGCAATACATCCGAAACAATGCCTTTTTAATAATGATATTCATTTTAATTTTACCCATATTCACATGGCTACGCTGGGATCCCACATCATGGTTTAATAAACAACTGCTATCCAATGGCTTAGCACCTTATGTACAAGTGGAACAGGTAGAAAAATCAGGGCTGAGTCTGCATCTGAACATCGTGCATATTCAAATCCCCGGTGGATCGAATATTAGCCTGAACAGGATACTTCTTAAGCCGGCATGGTTCTGGATTATCAGGGGAACTCCCGCACTTCATGTGCAAGCAAGCGCAGGCGATGCTGCCTTTGCGTTCAATGTTTCGATGCATGATGACGTCATCTGGCTGCATGATATGGACATACACGCCCCAGCCGGAATGATCAGGAACTATATCCCGCAGACAACGATGCTGAATCTGGCCGGAAACATTCTGATGTCGGGTAACATGGATCTGCAACAGCACGATGGTATTCCGCTTGCGGGAAGGATAATACTCCAGTGGGAAAAAGCTGCTTCCGGTTTGTTGGGGCAGGATTCTCTGGGCGATTACCAGCTTCAATTGGCATCTTCGGGGAAAAACAAATGGCGGTGGCATGTTAACGGTGGAGAAATGCTTTCGCTAAACGGAAGAGGGCATCTCTCGACGGTATCCCCGAATCCCGCACTCTGGAAAATAGATGGTAATATCCAAACTCACTCCCGAGGCAGGGTGGCATCCATCCTATCCGGAATGACGGGGCGTGATCAGGGAAATCTGATTCTATCTGGACATCTCTCACAGCTACATCTGAAATTCCTGGAACCGTAAATTACGGAGGGGTATAAGATTCATTCGCCTTCAACAATCATATCCACATCCAGCACCCCCGCCTTGTCGCCCGCCAGCAGTTTTGTTCTACCCAGATCCACACCGTCCTTCGCCAGCAAGCCCATGAATTTCACCAGATTCGGGTACGGCGCCTGGTGGATGCGAATCAATAGTTTTTGTCCGCCACCTAAACTAGGTTGCGGTTTGATCCGTGTGATATATTGGCGTACATCGCTGGCTTTCGCGGCCTGTTCAACCATTGCGAGGGCATTGTGCTTTCCGATCGCTTTATGCCCTCCCTTCTGCAAGCGATCCGCCAGCACCTGCGCTTCGCGCAACTCCCCCTGCAATGTCGGAAGGACTTTCTCAAGCGAGTGAACCTTATCCATCACGGGTAGCCAAACGCCGTACACAAACAGCAGGACGGGAAGCGCAATGGCGGTGAATATGAGCAACCGTTGTTCGCGTGGCGAAAGACGCCGGTAGCGCGGCAACATCTCTTCCTGCCAGCGATCGTGGATCGTTCGCCCAAACTGTGAAATCTTCAAACGATTCATGACCATTTGATACGGAACCTCACCTGCTTATCCGCCAGTTCCGTGTCTTCCACATCTACCTGATGACCCAGAATGGACGATAGTGTGTCACGAACACGATTGACCGATGCAAGATCCGGAACTGTGCCGGACAACTGCATATCCTTACCTGTGTATTCCATGCTGGCGATGTGCAAACCCTTGAGCTTTTGCTTCAACCGGCCCACCGCCTGCAACTGGCGCAGGAAAAACCATGCATCGGACTTGGCTCCGCCGCCCGCCGCCTTGCGCAACTGTCCCAACGGATCGAGCATCACCTTCTCATCCGGCAAACCGCGATGAAATGCCGCTTCAATACCCGCCTGTATCTCTGCCTGTTCCGCATGCAACTGGTGTATGCGATAAAAATTGCCGCCCAGTATCGTCAGCAGAAGGACTGCGGCCAGCGCTGCTGTTCTGCGCCATGGCTTCAGGCGTTTTTGCCAGCCGCCCGACACCGCCCATGCACCATGCCGGAAATTGGGCACGGAACCCGCATCTGCAGCGGATGCGGCCAGATATGTAGCCCTGGCGCGACTAGGCAGAGATTCAACCACCTCACCACGCCAGTCTACATCCGGTATCAGTTCAACCTGCCATGTTGCATCCAGCCGCCCGTAAACGGGCATCGTATCCGGTTCGAACCCCATCGCCAGTACCGAACGCATGGCATCCTTGGCCGCTGCCCCGCACGTATAGCTGCTTGTCACATTGATGCGGCGCATGCCACGCCAGACGCCGCCGTGATAGACACCCATAAACAGGCCTTCGGCATCGGCATCAAAAGCAGCGAAATCATCGGTATGATTTTCCGGAGTCAGTGCTTGCAACCGCAGCCATGCATCTACAGCCACAACACGGCAAGTCTGCCATGCTGTATCCGCCGCCAAATCCGCCTGCACAGTGGTTGGCATCCCGAACACCAATCCGGCCACACCATTTTTCACCGCTGCAGCCCGCCATAAAAGCCACCACTCCTCCGGCTCAATCCCCGCCTGTCCGGCGAGTTCCTGCCCGAGAATATCCATATCCAGAAAACGCGGATGTGCCAGTGGCAAGGAAAACGGTCGCGACAACAACCGCTCAATGGGCCAGATCAGCATATCCGGAAACGACTGATCTGCAAACGTCTCCCATGAAGGAAGCGCTGTTTGCCCGGACTTCTTATGATGATCACCATCTTGCTGCGTCGGGTTATCACTCTGCCCGGGAATTTCTTCACCTAACGCATCCCACGCATGCAGCCGACGGCCATCCCAAAAAGCTATGGTCATTGTGTTGCCGCTATCTTACGTCTGGTCAACACTTGCAGTTTCTTCCCCGAACGACCCATCAGCATTTCCTCCCTCCAGCGCACACGGCCAAAACGGGCCTCGGACTGAATCAAAAAAGCATCGCTTACCGTGCTCAGCCTGGCAGGGTTAATGCGTCCCGCCCAGACCGAATAAGGTGTTTGCGAAGACCATTCCGCCACTGTGCGCCAAGGCGTATCCTTCCTTTGTGCGATCATTCCGTCCACATTCTGTTCGGTAATACCATCCGCCAAACTCATCAGCACATCCTTTGTGGCCGTATTGATATTCACCGGTGTGATACCCGTATGTGGTCGGACGATGGCTACATGTTTCAGTTTATTCAACACGTCGTGGTCAAACCCCTTGATCAGCAGCACCTCGCTCAAACTGTCCAATGGTGCGTTCTTGACTCGCCAGTGTTTATCCATATAGGCAATATCCTCCGCGCCACCCGGCCCGTAAGGTGTGCCATCCCTGTCCATCCAGTCCACCAGCGCATCCACCAGACCTGCATCCAGTTCCAGCCGCGCGAACAGGCGTTTGGCGATCATCACCGACTTGACCTGCGGCACGCCATTGGCATCCACCAAGTCATTCAGGTTAAAGAAACGGTTTGCATCCACAATTGCCGTTGTGACCTCTCCATCATCCACCGGAAATGACGGCATGGCCTGAGCCCAGTCCTCATCCAGACTGTCCACGCCGGCATCATCTTCCTTCAGGATTTTGCGACCCAGCTCCAGACCCGATTCCGCCGCCAGCATGGACTGGCTGGCCAGTTGCATGTTCTCGGCCCGCCGCAGGGATATCCAGTCCTCATTGGCACTTTCCACCGCCCAAACCGCCACCAGTGCCACCAGTCCGAGAACCAGCACCAGTGCTACGCCACGCTCTTTCTCACGGCTTCTCACCTCGATCCTGTTCATGCTGGTGCCTGCACTTCCAGAAAGACCGGCAAGATCAATTCCCGCCTGTTGTGTCCATCTCGCCAGCGCACCCGCAAGGCGCGCGGCAGCCTTCCGGATTCTTTCGACTTCCAGACATCCTGCCACTGGTGATTGCTATCCATCGCCTGCACATCGAATGACTCGGCTTTCCCCATGTCCCAGCGCACCGGCTGCCCTTCATCACGCTGCCACGGCACGCTTGATTCGCGCACCAACACGCCCTTGTCCTCATCCATGAAATAATGCACCCGGATCAGAGCCGGACTGCTTGCATCCGCCACCAGCAGCCAAAGCTGGTCAAATGCGTCGTCGCTGCGCTGGTCATGCACAATCTCCAGTGTTTGTAAGTTTTTGTCTGCCGAACGGGAAAGATAATCCACATCCATGCGCAAGCGGCGATCAAGCTGATAGGCGCGCTCCAGCCCGTCACGCGCTTGCCGCAACTGCTGAAATCCTTCTCCGGCAGGTTGAATCGCCGCATAGGCCACGGCTGCAATCATGGCAAAGATGGCCAGCGCCACCAGCATTTCCAGCAGCGTGAATCCTTCCATGTCCTTCATGGCGCTGCCCGATAGAGAAACAGTCTCACCGGCGGTTCGCCGGGGGCGGTTACCTCCATATTCTGGCGTACAAAATTCGATCCTTCCGTGCGCTCCACCGAGCCGTGCCACTGCAATGTAATCTCTCCCGCTTTGACCTCACCGTGCGTATCCGTGTTGGTCACGCCGGATTGGAGACGCTGCGCTTCCAGTTGGTTCACCGCCGTGGACAACGCCAGCGCATGCAGGGACAAATCGTGCTGAATATCCGCTGATGCGCCGACGCGGGAGATCAGCACCACCAGCGCCGTGGCGGCAATAGCCAGCGCCACCATCACCTCCAGCAGGGTAAAACCATATTGCTTCATTGCGCAGGCTCCACGATGTGAATGCCACCCGGCCCGGGGCGCAATTGCATCTGCAACTGCTTTGATGCCGACGCCAGTGTCACATCCGCCAGTGTCAACATGCCATCGGGAAACAGCGTCACGCGCCCCAGCGGCGGGTGCTCATCCGTAGTTTTCTCCAACTGCGGCAACCCGTCCTGCAACTGTACGGATTCAATATGGATACCTTTCGGTAAATCGTGCGGTGTGAAAGGCTTTTCATGCATGGGCTGCCACGCGCCTTCTGCGTCCGGCGTTTCAAACATATACCGATTCGCATATGCCGACCAACGCATGGGAACGCTGCTCAATTGCGCCTCTTCCGCCGCCAGATGTAATACCTGCCGCAAGTATCGCCCTTCATCCGCCAGTCTGGCCGACGGCGGTGAAAAGACGTTGGGTAAAACAACGGCGCTGACAACCGCCATAATCAGCAACACCAGCATAATTTCCAACAGGGTAAATCCGTATGCTGGAACTTCCATATCCCGCTGTCTTCGAAAACGGGAGTGCCCCCTTGTCATGAAGATCTACCTCTACTTATTTCCAGTTCCCAATATCGGCATCGAATCCCGTGCCTCCGGGACGTCCGTCCGCGCCGTAGGAGAGCAGATCGAAATCGCCGTGTACGCCCGGCGACAGATAAACGAAATCATTGCCCCATGCGTCCTTCGGCAGACTGTCCATATAACGCTTGCCATTCGAACCTGCCTGAACCAATGCATTCAAGCCCTCACTTGTGGATGGATAATGGCTGTGATGCAGGCGGTACAGCTTCAACGCCTGAGCAATATCGGACATCTGCGCCTTTGTCGCGGTCACCTTGGCTTCATCCGCCCGTTCGATAAAACGGGGGGCTACAATCGCCGCCATCACACCGATAATCACCAGCACCACCATGATTTCCAGCAACGTGAATCCCGCCTGCCCGGATTTTATTTCTCTATATACCATGATCCCAGCTCCTTACTCCGGAAGTTATTTCTTTTACAGAACCCTTCAACTTAAATGCCGATCCACATCCATTCTCTCGTGCAAGATCCTGATCACCCATAGTTCACTGTTGAAAAACGGGGTCAGGCATGAGTTATTGAGTTATTGGATGTGAATATGTAGTGTGTCTGGCATGGCTAGGAAACCGCGCATCCACATTTCAGGTGGATTATATCATGTTATGCTTAGGGGTAATGGAGGGCAGGATATTTTCTGCAAATGATTTTGCTGCTGAGTTTAAACGTCAATGTGCAAAGACTGGCTCCATCTTTGGCAAGGTGGATAGATGGCGACCATCAACCAAAATGTGCAGTGGTTGTGGTCAGCTTCACGATATGCCGCTTGATAAACGAACAATGAAATGTGATTACGGTCTGCTGCTCGGCAGAGATACCAACGCAGCAATCAACATCAAAAACGCTGGGATGTCAGCGTTCGGACTAGGCACTGTTAGTCGGGATAATTCTGCTCGTGCTGCTTGAATCCAAAGAATCCCCTGAATTTATTCATGGGGAGTGCATCAAATTATTCATTTCTTTGTGTTTTTTGTACCTTTAGTTTACAATATCGCCTATAGTCGGCGGAATATGCCGATAATAGAACCATATATAAACTAAGGAGGTGTGAATGAATCTGCAACAACAAAAACTCATGCAGCACTTACCTCTTGGTCAATTTGTTTCGCGTTGGACTTTATTGCAGCATGGCTTCTCATCCCATGCTTTGGATAATTACCTAAAAAGTGGTGTGCTCAAAAGCCTTGTGAGAGGGATTTATATGCGCCAAGAGTCTAAGCTTTCTTGGCAGGGAGCAGTGGCATCCTTACCTAGCATGTTGGAAAATACTGTGGCTGTAGGAGGGATGACAGCATTGGAGCTACAGGGCTTTGCACAGAACTTGTCATTTGCCAATCAGCGGAAAATACATATTTATAGTTCTGAATATTGCCCTGTGCGAGTCAAAGTTATTTTTAAAGCTATCGAAGGTGTTGAGCTCTGCTGGCACAGAACCTCTCGCTTGTGGGAGAAGCATAGTCAGGATGCCTTGTTTTTAAGTGAACATCAGTGGCAAGATGGGGTGGCTCCCATGCTCGTATCAGCTCCTGAACAAGCCATACTGGAACTGCTTATGACGCTGCCAGAAGAAATTAGTTTTGATCATGTTGAACAGTTGATGCAAGGCTTAACTCAACTATCACCAAGAAAACTGGATGTCTTATTGAAGAATTGTAAAAGTGTGAAAGTGAAGCGTTTGTTCTTTTTGTTTGCGGATCATTTGAATTATCCTTGGCGAAAGAAACTCGATGTAAATCATTATTCGTTGGGTTCTGGAAAACGGGTGATTGCGAAAGAAGGCAAGCTAGACACGCGTTATCAAATTACGGTACCTAAGTCGTTTGTTGGTGAATAAACAAACCATTTATGGGCAGCAAGTTCAACTCTTGGTTCAAGCCCTGCCGATTGTCTTTCAAGAATCATGCTTTGCCTTAAAGGGTGGTACAGCAATCAACTTGTTTGTACGAAATTTACCACGCTTATCCGTTGATATTGATTTGGTTTATTTGCCCAGCGAAGATCGGAATAAAGCTTTGTTACATATCAAAGAAGCGCTAACTCGGATTCATGATAACCTACAAAGTGCTATTTCTGGCACATCAATACACAAATCTTTTGATGAGAAAGCTGATGCACTTCGCTTGGTTGTAAGCAAAGGCTCTGTTCAGGTGAAAATTGAACTTTCACCTGTGCTTAGGGGAACTGTATATGCTCCTGAAGAGCGTGATGTGAGTGCGTTAGTGGAAGATGAGTTTGGTTATGTGAGTGCTCCGTTGGTATCTATTCCAGATTTATATGGTGGTAAGATATGTGCAGCTTTAGATAGACAGCATCCAAGAGACCTTTTTGATGTCAAACTGCTTTTGGAGAATGAGGGCCTTACCAATGAGATTCGTAAAGCTGTATTGGTTTATATGATGAGTCATCCAAGGCCAATTTCAGAACTGATTGCACCACACTTTAAAGACCTATCTCAAATCTATGCGAATGAATTTGTTGGTATGACCACAGAACCTGTATCATTGGCTCAACTGGAAGAAACGCGAGAAACGCTTGTGAGAAAGTTAAACCGAAGCCTTACGGCTGATGAAAAGCTATTTCTTATGTCATTTAAACAAGGTAAACCGAATTGGGAGCAATTGGGATTGGGAGGTGTGGACTTATTACCTGCGATAAGGTGGAAGCAACTGAATTTGAATAAAATGAAGGCGACTAAACGGCAGGAAGCAGTGGATAAACTAGAGGGTGCTTTGGGTATCATGTAAGAGGAAAGAGTTATGGGCAAGGCGAACGAATTAACATTTCAGAATGATATGATTAGGCAGTTGGTGGCGGGTGGTTGGTTATTGGGCAAACTTGAAAACTATAATCGAGAGCTTGCTTTGTATGAAGAAGACTTGCTTGGCTTTGTGCAAGATACCCAGCCCGAACAATGGCAGAAATATTGTAAGATTTATCCCAATAATCCCGAACAAAAATTCTTAGAGCGCGTAGCCCAACAACTGGATAAAGCAGACCTCAATGCAGCGCATAAAGAAATGCGCACCTTTGGAACACTTGGCGTTTTGCGTCATCGCATCAAAGACCGTGGCACACGCTTTAACCTATGCCAATAAATGACGGTATATTTTTTTTGGTGTAAATATATTATTTATATATATCAGTATATTAGGGGAATGTTTCAAGTCCTGTCGAGGGCACCATACAGAAATCATAAGGCTTAAGCATTTGCAAAGAGAACTGTCAGCACTAAGCTTGCAACTGAAAAGGGTTAGGGAGAAAGCGATGAAGGAAAAGCAATGTCGGGAAAAGATAGATGCGATGCAATCCAATTTATCTTAC
>Ga0256829_1002725_pt1 | contig 12836 bp, 11 predicted proteins | sample 131447metaG_FD_185979 | JGI IMG/M metagenome (GOLD analysis project Ga0256829, IMG submission 185979) | Hydrothermal vent microbial communities from Lau Basin, Pacific Ocean - 131-447 | ecosystem: Environmental > Aquatic > Marine > Hydrothermal vents | place: Pacific Ocean: Lau Basin | collected... | reverse complement strand
TCCGTGCATCGTCGAGCGAGCCATCGTCGTCGAAACCGCGCCCTCCACCCAGGACCTCGCAACACAGATCCGAGCCGAATCAGGACAACCGACGGCCGTCATCGCGTCCACCCAAACCCAAGGCCGTGGACAACGCGGCGCTCAATGGCACGACGGTGAGTCCCACACCCTCGCGATGTCCTTCGCCCTCGAAACCAACCTCCCTCCACACCACATCGCCGCAAGAGCCGGACTCGCCGCCCTCGACACCTGCGCGCGCGCGCTCCCCAACGAAACCGTCCTCATCCGATTCCCCAACGACATCATCGTGCGCACAAACCAGGGCGATCGCAAACTCGCCGGCGTTCTCGCCGAACAGCACAGCGGCCAAACCACCATCGGCATCGGCATCAACGTCCACCAGCGCGCGCACAACTTCCATCACTCCATCCAAAGCCGCGCCGCCTCACTCACAATGTTCCACGTGGAACAATCGCGCATCGACCTCTCGATCGACCTCCTCACCAACCTCTCCAGATGGATGACCTCCGACGACGAATCCGTCCGCCGCCGCTGGTCCGAATCCGACGGAGTTGTCGGAACCCGCGCGACATTCCTCAGCGCCAATCAGTCACACACCGGCGTGGTCACCCACATCGATCCGATCGGGATGATCACACTCGATCACACCACCGAACTCGATGTCCGGCTCACACGCAACGCACCACGCGACTGATCTGAATAGGTATCAGGGTCCGCCGACTCAGAGCAATCGTTTGATCTGCTTCCCCAGCTCGACGGCCTCGCACTGTGTCAGCGTTCCGGGGTTCCAATCGAACTCCAGACCCGGACCGTTCTCCTTGTCCGGTTTCCCCTCGACCGGGATCCCGCGCCCCTTGAACCTGGGGATCACGTGGAAGTGCACGTGATCGACGGCCTGCCCGGCATCGCTCCCGTTGTTTTGGAGGATGTTGATCGAGTCCGCGCCCGTGACGCGCTTGAGGGCGCGCGCGATCCGTGGGAGCACCCGACCCACCCCGGCGGCGAACTCGTCGGAGAGCTCATCGATCGTCGTCGCGGGTTCCTTGGGGATCACGAGCGCGTGCCCCTCGCTCAGGGGAGCGATGTCGAGGATCGCGATGACGTGGTCGTCCTCGTAGATCTTGTGCGCGGGGATTTCGCCTCGGATGATTTTCGAGAAGATGGAATCGCTCATACGCGCATCGTAGTACATATGGACCCGGATGGGGGGGTACGATCCCCCCGATGGGACAGGTCATCTCCGAACAGCCCGTGATCCGTGCGCTCGATCCGCTTCTGGTGAACCAGATCGCGGCCGGGGAGGTGATCGAGCGCCCCGCTTCGGTGCTCAAGGAGCTTGTGGAGAACTCCATCGATGCGGGCGCGACCCGGATCCTGGTCGAGCTCGAGCGCGGGGGGGTGGAGCTGGTCCGGATCACGGACGATGGGTGCGGGATTCTCCCTGCGCAGCTCCCGCTCGCGCTGTCCCCCCACGCGACGAGCAAGGTGCGCGAGGCGCAGGATCTGGACCGGATTGCGACGATGGGGTTCCGTGGAGAGGCGCTGGCTTCGATCGCTTCGGTGGCGCGGGTGACGATCACGTCGAGGACGCGCGCGAGCGATGAGGGCGCGTCGATCTTTGCGAGCGGGGAGGAGATGGGGGATGTGAAACCGGCGGGGTGTCCGGTGGGGACGACGATCGAGGTGCGGAACCTGTTTTTCAACACCCCCGCGCGCCGGAAGTTCCTACGCACGGACACAACAGAGCAGACGCGCTGTCTGGAATGGCTGCGCGATCTCGCGATGGCGAATCCGTCGGTGGGGGTGCGTTGTGAGTGCGACGGCAAAGTGAAGATGGATCTCGCGCCGAACCAGAGCCCGCGCGAGCGCGCGCTGGAGATCCTGGGGAAGGAGCTCGAGTCGGAGCTGGTCGAGGTGAACGTCGATCGGTTCGACGATGCGCGTGGGGTGCTGGTGTGGGGGCTTGTTGGTCTCCCGAGCATCGCGCGCGCGACGAGCAAGGCGCAGCATGTCTTTCTCAATGGGAGGACGATCCGGGATCGGACGATCCAGCACGCGATGCGTGAAGCGTATCGGGGGCTGATCGAGCCCGGTCGTCATCCGACGGCGGTGCTGATGATGGAGATGTCTCCTGGCGCGGTGGATGTGAATGTCCACCCGGCGAAGCTGGAGGTGCGCTTCCGGGATCAGTCGATGGTGCATCGCGCGGTGTACCACGGGGTGCGTGATGCGCTGGCTCGCGCGGATGTGACCCCGAGCGCGGTGTCTCGGTTGGGTCCGGGGTGGGGGGGATCGACGGAGATTCTGCCATCGGTTCCGGTGACGCCGGAGGTGCGCGAGCGGCAGGTGGATCGTTTGGTGGAAGTGCTGAAGCGGCCTGAGGTTGCGCCTTCTGATGTGGACCCGGGAGTGGGGGAGTCGGTCGGGTCCGGGGAGGGGCAGCGCTCGACGGATCAGGTGCTGCGCGATGCGATTTCGCGCGTGCTCGAGGAGACGGACGCGCCGGTGGCTCCCGGCTTTGCGCCGGTGTCGGATGCGCCCGAGGACGGGATCGGGTCGCTCCCGACGGTGGTGCGCGCGAAGCGGGTGTTGCAGGTGCACTCGTCGTACTTGATCACGCAGGACGAGAAGGGGGTGCTGATCATCGATCAGCACGCGCTGCACGAGCGGGTGATGTTCAATCAGCTGCTCGCGCGGGTGCGCGGGTCGGGGTCGTTGGAGCAGCAGTTGATGCTCGCGCCGATCGTGGTGGGTGTGGCGCCGGGGGTGGTGGATCGGTTCGATGAGCTCGCGGAGTTGCTGGAGTCGCTTGGGATCGATGCGGCGCCGATGGGGCCGCGGAGTGTGGGGGTGCGCGGGGTGCCCAGCTTCCTGTTGTCGCGGAATGTGGACCCGGGGGTGTTCCTCGACGAGCTGTTCGAGCGCGTGGGGGAGGACGGGTTCGTGCCCAGCGAGGAGGAAGCGCTGCACGAGGTGCTGGACATGATGGCGTGCAAGGCGGCGATCAAGGCGGGGGACGCGATGAGCGATGACGAGCTCGACGAGATCGTGCGGCTGCGCGAGGTGACGGAGCGGAGCGCGTCGTGTCCGCATGGTCGTGCGACGACGGTTCGGCTGTCGATCGAGGAGCTGGAGAAGCTGTTCGATCGTCGGTGAATGCTCACGAACCAAGAATTCCGAATCTTGGCTTATACCAGAAATCATGTAGCTCTCTACCAAGTGCCGAGTGCTGTCCAAGTAGGGCCCAGCATTCAGTCAGCTTTCTTGATATCCCGGTGTCATTAACAGCAATATCCGTGCATGGCTGATACGAAGCTACAGTGCAAAGTAGTAGTTGGAGAGTCATCACGAGCCAGACAGTGTCCTGATTGATTTCTTCATCCACTAGATCAGGTACGGACACGCCGGATTTGATCACTCCCGAAAATGTGGCGCGTTGAATTAGTGAGTTCTTTCCGCCATGTGTAGGGTGACAGAGAAACTTGTAGTAGCGATACAGTATTTGCCCGGCGGGCTCATCCTTTGACCCGGATAAGAGCGGCAGGACCCTCGTGTCTCCGATAGTGATCGTGGAGATCCTTGGGAGTTTGCGATATTTTCCAAGCATTGAGTTGAGTTCTGAGCGGTCATCTTCAGACGCATCTCCAGAGAATCGTTTGATAACGAGCTCTTCTGCCCGACTATCAAGCCCAAGTGCCGCTGTGTATTCGGCATGACTGCGATCAGCATGGTCGGCGTTCGTGCCACGCTCAGCGGCTTCACTGAACACCATCTCATTGAAGTGGCGGGTCAGTATCATTGTCTCCCAATCTTCTATCTCCCACGCTCGGATATATTCTGGCTTGTAGGCAAAGAGCAAGGATCGGCACGTGATCTCGATCGCTGGTCTTGAAAGCAACTGTGCGTTGAGGGCATGAAACTGTTGGTCTTTGGAACGGAAGCCTGCTTGAGCTAGGTGCCACATCGTGAGTTCTATATCCCTTAGCGCAATGAGCGATAGTCCAGTGATCCACGCTGGTGTTCGAGGAGGAATCATGAGCCTTCTAGTTAGACTCTGGACTAAACCATGCAAAGGCAGGAAAGAATCAGGGTAAGTGAACCTGGCGGACTGGACCAATTGCTTCAGCTTCGGTGGCTTGCGGAAGAGATCATCCATTCCATAAGTGTATCAAGCGGTCACTTCCGATATTGGTTCGTTCTTGCTCAGGCACGCGGGGCGTGAGTAGTTGTGGGGGATCACCAGTCGTAGGTTTCGAGGTGTCTGTAGAGGTGGTGGGCGGTGGGGAAGCGTTCGTGGATGCGGGTTCGTTTGAGTCCGAGGCAGATGGATTTCACGATGTCGGGTTGCTTCGCGTAGTGGCGTTGGCCTCCGAGGATGTCGTAGAAGGCGCGGATGATGTCGCAGACGTCTTCTTTGATCTCGTGCTTGGTGGTTCGTCCTCGGTCGTAGAGGTCAACGAGTTTGACGTCGAAGTGGATGCCCCGTCTGCGGACGAGGATGTTTGCGGGGTGGAGGTCGCCGTGGTATTCGTTTTTATCGTGGATCTCGGCGAGTCCTTTGGCGATGGTGTGGAGGAGGTGGAGCGCGGCGAAGGTGGGGATGCGTGATCCGGGGTATTGCTTTGCGTGTTCGGGGAGGAGCTGGCCTTCGACGTATTCGGAGATGAGGACGGAGACGCTTTCGCCTTGGAGTCTGATGGATTCGGCGTGGTGGTATTTGATGACGATGGCGCAGTCGCGGAGTTTTTCGAGGGTGCGTGCGTAGTGGATCGCGGCTTTGTCTTTGAGGTTTCGTTCGGGGTAGAAGAGTTTGGCGGCGCGTGAGGCGCCGGTGAGTCGCTCGGTGACGAGGTAGACCTCTCCTTCGTAGCCCGAGCCCAGGAGTCGGTCTACACGATAGTTTTTGGTGATGACTCGGCCCGGGCTCAGGTTGAATCTTGGTTGGGCTGTCATGTTTGGGGGTTAGGCGTTGTCGATGACCTCGAGGGCTTTGAAGGGTTTGCCTTCGAGCATTTCGAGGGAGGCGCCTCCGCCGGTGGAGACGTGGGAGAGGTCCGCGGCGACATTGAAGAGTTCGGCGGCGGCGGCGGAGTCTCCGCCTCCGACGATGGTGGTGGCGCCGTGTTCCTTGGTTGCATCGGCGCAGGCTTGGGCGACGTGTTTGGTTCCGACTTTGAAGGGTGCCCATTCGAAGACGCCCATGGGGCCGTTCCAGACGACGGTTTTGGAGGATTTGATGAGGGTGGCGTAGTGGACCTGGGTTTTGGGTCCGATGTCGAGGCCCATGAAACCGTCTTTGATCTGGTCTTCGAAGACTTCGATGTCTCCTGCGGTTTCGGAGAACGTGGTGGAGCAGATGTGGTCTTCGGGGAGGTGGAGATCGACCTTGGATTCTGCGGCGAGGTCGAGGATGCGCTTTGCGTCGTCGAGTTTGTCTTCTTCGACGCGGGACTTCCCGACGTTGTGGCCGAGGGCTTTGAGGAAGGTGTAGGCCATGGCGCCGCCGATGAGGATGTTGTCGGCTTTGGGGAGGAGGTTTTCGATGGCGGGGAGTTTGTCGGAGACTTTGGCTCCGCCGAGGATGACGGTGAAGGGTCGCTCGGGGTTTGCGAGGGCGCTGGAGAGGTAGCGGATTTCTTTTTCGACGAGGAATCCGACGACGGTGGGTTTGGTGCCCATGGCTTTGGGGACGGCGTACATGGAGGCGTCGGTGCGGTGGCAGGTGCCGAAGGCGTCGTTGACGTAGATGTCTGCGAGGTCGGCGAGGGATTGGGCGAAGGCTTCGTCACCGGATTTTTCGCGTTTGTCGAAGCGGAGGTTTTCGAGGACGACGATGTCTGCGTCGTTCATGGATTCGACGGCGGCTTTGGCTTCGGGGGAGACGGGGAGTTCTCCGGGGCATTGGACGTCGGTGCCCAGGAGTTCGGAGAGTTTGGCGGCGACGGGTTTGAGGGAGAGGGCGGGTTCGTAGCCATCTCCGGAGGGTCGTCCGAGGTGGGACATGAGGATGGCTCGTCCTCCTCGGTCGATGACGGAGCGGATGGTGGGGATCGCGGCTTTGATGCGGCGGTCGTCGGTGATGGTGGCGTTGTCGAGGGGGACGTTGAAGTCAACGCGGATGAGGACGTTTTTGGAACGGACGTCGGTCTGCTCGATGGTTTGCTTGGGCATGTTGTTTCGGTCCTTGTCGGTTGAGATGTTGTTGTCTGGGATGGTAGGTGGTGGAATGAAAAGACGGCGGCTTGTGGGCCGCCGTCTTGGGTGTGTTGGTGGGGGGTGGGTTGGTTATTCGCCCAGGAGGTCGGCGGATCGTCCGCGGATGGAGGGGCCGCCCTTTTTGAGGAGGGATTCGCGCATTCTTGCGAGTTCGGCTCGGACGGAGGCGTCGATGAGTCGGTCGCCGATGCGGATCTTGATTCCTCCGAGCATGGCGGAGTCGGTGTAGGGGTGGAGGATGACTTCCTTGCCCAGGGATTCGGAGAGTTTGTGCTTGATGCGGTCGAGGGCATCGGGGGCCATGGGGGTGGCGGAGAAGACGTCCACTTCGACGCGGCCGTAGCGGGCTTGGACGAGTTCATCGAGAGCGCCGGTGATGGCGATGATGTGTCCGAGGCGGTCTTTGCGGTTGAGCTGGCGGAGGAAGTTGAGGGTGAGGGGGGAGACCTTTCCTCCGAGCATGGACTGGAGTGCGTTGTCCCGCTTGTTGGAGTCGATGAGGCGCGAGGCGAGGAACTCGGAGAAGTTCTTGTCGGCGCGTGCGATCTCGAGGATGTCCTCGATCTCTCCGAGGAGGTCCTCGGGGGAGATGGAGGGGTCGTTGTCTGCGAGCTCGAAGGCGGCGGTTGCGTAGAGCTTGGCGAGCGCGTCGGGCTTTGCTTCGATGAGGGGCATTGGGGGGCTCCGATCGCGGATCAGGCGTTGACGGACTTCATTTCCTGGAGGGACTCGTCCATGAGGCGTTGCTCGTCGGAGGCGGAGACTTCGCGCTGGAGGATCTTGCCTGCCATGACGGTGGCGAGGTTGACGGATTCGGAGTAGAGCTCGGAGAGGGCTTGCTTCTTGGCGGCGTCGATGTCGGCCTTGGCTTTTTCGCGCATGTCGGTGAGCTCTGCGTCGGCTTTGGCTTTGAGCTGGGCGGCGAGTTCGGACTGCTGGGCGCGGGTTTCGTCGAGCATGCGTTGGGCTTCGGCGCGGGCTTCTGCGAGGTTCTTCTCGTATTCGTTGAGCGCGTCCTTGGCTTGCTTGCGTGCTTCTTCTGCGGCGGCGATCTCGGAGGTGATCTTCTCGTTGCGTTCGTCGAGGCCGGCGAGGATTTTGGGCCAGACGACGGAGGCGAGGACGGCGAAGACGATGAGGAAGACGACGATGGCGGTGATGCCTGAGGCGAGGCCTTCCTTGGGGGTGGCGATGGGGGAGGCGGCGTCTCCGGCTCCGTGGTCGTCCCCGTGCGCGTCTGCCGCGTGGGCGTCGGTTGCGTGATCGACGGCGTGTGCGGCGTCATCTGCGGCGTGTGTGTCGTGCCCGTGGTCCTGCGCGAAGGCGGAGGACGCGATGAACGCGAGCGCGAGGAGCGAGATGAGGAGGAATGCTGAACGCTTCATGCCTGGTCTCCTTTGAGGCGGCGTGATTGAAAGGGCGTCGCGCCTTGTTTCGTGCGCGACGACCGTGGTTTGGTTGATCAGGCGAGCCCGACCAGGAGGCCGACGACGACGGCGAAGAGGGTCGCGCCTTCGATGAGGGCGGCGGCGAGGATCATGTTGGTGCCGATGGAGCCCGAGGCTTCGGGCTGACGGGCGATGGACTCGAGGGCGGACTTGCCGACGAGGCCGATGCCGAGGCCACCACCGATGACGGCGATGCCTGCGCCGATGGCGGCGAGGCCCTTGCCGATGTTTTCGATGGCGACGCCGTCCTGGGCGAGTGCGGATGCGGGGCCGAGGAGGGCGAGGGCGCCGGTGGCGAGGGCGATGTTCTTGAGAAGCTTCATTGCCTTTTCCTTTCTCAAGGCCGAGGTTGGAGGTGTTGGCTCGGCCTGTCCAGACTTGTGCGAGGAGCAATCCACTGAACCCCGAGACCGTCTCGGGGAGATTTCAATGGCCTTGGGCGGCTCCTCGCGAAGCCCGAGGCCCAACAAAGTCAAATCACGCGAGACCCGCTTGCGCGAGCTCGTGTGCTGTTTCGTGTTCGTGGTCGTGATCGTGGTGGTGTTCGAGGAGGGAGATGAAGACGGTGGTGAGGAACATGAAGACGAAGGCTTGGAGGAATGCGACGAAGAGTTCGAGGAAGTAGATCGCGATGACGGCGATGGTGGAGACGATCCCGATGGGGAGGCCGAGGGCGAGGTTGTCGGATCCGAAGCCCGAGGCGCCTGCGAAGCCCAGGAGGACGGCGACGAGGATGTGGCCGGCGGTCATGTTGGCGAAGAGGCGGATGGCGAGCGCGACGGGCTTGATGAAGGTGCCCATGATCTCGATGGGGATGATGATGGGCCAGACGAAGATGGGGGCTTCGGCGGTGAGGTGCTTGAGGTATCCACCGAGACCGAGTTCTTTGATCCCGGCGAGGTTGATCATGATGGCGGAGACGACGGCGAGGGCTGCGGTGACGTAGATGGACTGGGTGGCGGTGCCGCCGATCCAGGACATGTGGGCGGCTTTGGCTTCCTTATCGACGAGGTGGTAGGCGTCGAGGAGGGGGACCATGCCCAGGAGGTTGTTGATGAGGATGAAGAAGAAGAGGGTCCAGAGGAAGGGCATGAACTTGTCGGTGCGCTTCCCGAGGAGGGGTCGGACGGTGTTTTCGCGGAGATAGGCGCAGATGACTTCGATCATGTGCGCGAAGGGGTTTTTGGTGATGAAGCGTTTGTGGCCTTGGGCGTCGGGTCCGGTTTTGACGGAGGCGGCGACGATGAGTCCCAGGACGATGAGGATGAGTGCGGAGAGGATCATGTTGGTCTGGATGGCGGACCAGATCCAGAAGCCGTCTTCGTTGACGACGGCTTTGTGGTTGATGACGTGCGCGACGGGGTCGGCGGCGGCGAGCGTGACGGATCCGAACATTACACACCCTCCGGGGTGGCGCTGGGGACGTGGGTGTCCCGAGCATCGTTGGATTGATTGGCTTGGCTTTGTGATTGGTCCCGGATCAGGGCGACGATCGTGAAGACGTCGATGATGAGGACGGCGACGAGCGCGGTGACGAGTGTGAGGAAGAAGGCGAAACGGTCGGGTTGGAAGACGAGGTAGAGGATGATCCCGAAGACGAGGGCGAATCCTGCTCGGACAATGGTTCCGAAGAGGACGGGGATGGACCATTGCTCGATGGGGCGCGCGGGGAGGAGGTTGAGTCCGAGGAGGGTGGCGAGGACGCTCATGAGGAGGGGCGCGAGTGTCCAGAAGGCGCTGGACATGGGTTTGTCTTGTGTGGAGGCGATGATGGCGCCTGCGAACGCGATGAGGAGACACGCGAGGACACTCGAGGCCGCGAGGCGCGGGATCGGGAGTCGTGTCGTGTTGTGACTTTGGGAGTCGTTCATCGTGGTTTGGGGGCCCTGTGTGTGTGTCTGCAGGATGGGTCTTGGGCCCGTGCTGCAGGGCGAGAACCATAGGGCTCTGGTGTTGGATCGGCGAGTGGTTTGGGGTCTGAAAGTGCCCAGAATTGCGATCTGGAGGGTGCGGATTCGTGTGGGACAGGAGGGGTTGGGGAGGGATTCAGGTGTGGGGATCGGCGTCGGTTCGGGAGGAGGAGCGGGTTTGCTGCTTGTTGAGGGCGAGCGCGTCCTTGATGAAGCGGTAGAACCCGGTGATGAGGCCGAGGATTCCGAGGGTGATGGTCCAGGTGAGCCCGGTTCCGGCGAGGTAGTCGATGCCGTAGCCCAGGAGCCCCATCCCGATGAGCCCGTAGAGGGGGTCGAGGGCGATGGTCCAGGCCTTTCCTTGGTTGATCCGGTCGGAGCTCATGGTGGGTGCTCAGGATTGGAGTTTGGAGAAGGCGAAGGTCCGCGCGTGGGCGGCGGCTTCCTTGACCTTGTTGAGGTCTGCGCCGGAGCCCTGGGCGGCGTTGGGGCGGCCTCCGCCCTTTCCTCCCATGATGGCGGTGGTTTCGCGGATCCAGTCTCCGGCTTTGAGTCCTCGCTTGATCATGGGCTCGGAGACGGATGCCATGACGGCGACCCGTCCGGAGGCGCTGTCGGGGGAGATGACCATGACGGCTTTGTTGGGGACGGCTTGCTGGATGGTGTTGACGGCGGATTCGAGGGCGGTGCGGTCGGATCCGAGGTCGAGGGTGGTGATGATGATGTCTTCGCTCGAGCCCTTGGCGGCGTTGGCGACGCCTTGGGCGAGTTGTTGGGCTTGGGCTGCTTGCTCGGCGGCGGCGGCTTTGGCGTGTTCTTTGAGCTGCTTTGCGTATTGGCCCAGGATCTCGCGGATGGCGTGTTTGCGGACGGCGGAGATTTCGGCGCTGTCCACGGCGGCGGTGAGGTCGGTGTGGGCTTGTTTGAGGGATGCGGGGTCGAGGGTGGCGAGGGCTTTGGCTTTGGACTCGAGGTCGTCGGCTTGGGCGTTTGCGTGTAGGGCGGCTTCGTGGGTGAGGGCGGTGATTCTTCGGATGCCCTTGGCGATGCCTTCTTCGGAGACGAGGGCGCATTTGACGGCGGTTGCTGTGGAGGGGAGGTGGGTGCCGCCGCAGAACTCGATGGAGGCGGTGCGCCAGGCGTCGTTTTCGGGGTTGCTCAGGAGCTGTTCGATCTCGATCCCGATGGAGACGACCCGGACGGGGTCGGGGTAGGTTTCGTCGAAGACGGCGCGGAGGCCGGCGATGGTCTTTGCGGTTTCGAGGGGTGCGGGTCCGGTGTAGACGGTGAGGTTCTGGTCGATGGCGTGGTTGATGATGGACTCGGCTTGTGCGAGTTGTTCGTGGGTGACGGGTTGGTTGTGGGTGAAGTCGAAGCGGAGTTTTTCGTCGGAGACGAGGGAGCCGCGCTGGTCCACGTTGGGGCTGACGGCTTCTCGGAGTGCGAAGTTGAGGAGGTGGGTGGTGGTGTGGTTGGCGGCGATTCTTTCGCGGCGTTTGGAGGTGACGGAGCAGGAGACGGTGGCTCCGGAGCTGAGTTTGCCCTTGGTGATCCGTCCGGTGTGGATGATGTAGCCTCCGAAGGTTTGGACGTTCTCGACTTTGAAGACGGCGCCTGTTTTGGCGCAGCGGATTTCTCCGGTGTCGGCGATTTGGCCGCCCATTTCGGCGTAGAAGTTGGTTTTGTCGAGGATGACGGCGACGGGTTTGAGGGAGGCGTTGGTTCCTGAGGCGTGGTCGTCGAAGTTGTGGCCGTTCCAGATGGCTTTGACGGTGGCGTTGATGTCGTGGTGCGCGAACTTGGCGCTGTCGTCGGTGGGTTTGATGTGGAGGTGTTGGAGCTGGGCGATTTGTTCGGCGCGGAGGTCGAGGCAGACGCCGTCGGAGGATTCTCGTCCGGATGCGCGGGAGCGTTCTTTTTGCTCGGCCATGGCTTTGTCGAAGCCGGCGCGGTCCACGGTGAGTCCTCGTTCGTGAGCCATGATTTCGGTGAGGTCGTAAGGGAAGCCGTAGGTGTCGTAGAGTTTGAATGCGTCTTCGCCGGCGATGTTGCTTGCGCCTTCGGTGAGGTCTTCGAACATCTTGATCCCTCGGTCGAGGGTTTTGCCGAAGGATTCTTCTTCGTCCTCGATGATTGCGTAGACGCGGTTGGGGTCGTTTTTGAGTTCGGGGTAGGCGTCTCCGAGCTGGGTGACGACGGTGGGGGCGAGGGATGTGAGGAAGCCTTGGGGGGCGTTGAGTTTTTGGCGGCCGTATCTGACGGCGCGGCGGAGGATTCTACGGAGGACGTAACCACGTCCTTCGTTGGAGGGGACGCCGCCGTCGGTGATGGCGATGACGAGGGTGCGGATGTGGTCGGCGATGACTCGGTAGGCTTCGTCGATGCCGTCGGTGTCGTCTTTCCCGACCTTGGCGGTGTAGGGGCGGGCTTTGGTGAGTTCGCGGAGTTTGTCGAAGAGGGGGATGAAGATGTCGGTGTCGTAGTTGGAGCGGACGTCGTTCAAAACGGAGACGATGCGCTCGAGGCCCATCCCGGTGTCGACGTGTTTGGCGGGGAGGGGGCGGAGCTGGCCGGACTCGAGTCGGTCGAACTGGATGAAGACGTTGTTCCAGATTTCGAGGACGTCGGGGTCGTCCTGGTTGACGAGGTCTGCGGCGTTTCGTCCTCCGATGCGGTCGTAGTGGACTTCGGAGCATGGGCCGCAGGGGCCGGTGTCGCCCATTTCCCAGAAGTTGTCTTTCATGTTCCCGGGGATGATGTGGTCGTCGGGGAGGTATTTGGACCAGATGGCTTTGGTTTCGAGGTCCGGGGGGAGGTCCTGGTCGGGGTTGCCTTCGAAGTAGGTTGCGTAGAGGCGGTCGGGGCTGATACCCCAGACTTTGGTGAGGAGTTCGAAGGACCAGGCGATGGCTTCTTCTTTGAAGTAGTCGCCGAAGGACCAGTTGCCGAGCATTTCGAAGAAGGTGTGGTGGTAGGTGTCCTTGCCCACGTCGTCGAGGTCGTTGTGCTTTCCTCCCGCGCGGATGCATTTCTGGGCGTTGACGGCGCGGGTGAGGCCTTGGAGGGGGGAGGTGGGGTCGAGTGTGCCCTGGAAGATGGGCTTGAACTGGTTCATCCCGGCGTTGGCGAAGGTGTCGCGGAGGGAGGGGTCGTTGGTGGGGCAGGTGGTGGAGGAGGGGACGAAGGTGTGGGCGCGTTCTTCGAAGAAGGCGATGAACTGGCGGCGGATTTCGGCGCTGGT
>Ga0256829_1002724_pt1 | contig 12840 bp, 11 predicted proteins | sample 131447metaG_FD_185979 | JGI IMG/M metagenome (GOLD analysis project Ga0256829, IMG submission 185979) | Hydrothermal vent microbial communities from Lau Basin, Pacific Ocean - 131-447 | ecosystem: Environmental > Aquatic > Marine > Hydrothermal vents | place: Pacific Ocean: Lau Basin | collected... | reverse complement strand
CTTATGTATCGAAAAAGGTAGAAGTCGGTGAAGACGCTTAATTATAGAGTCATACTTTTTGCTTTTGCACTCATTTTTGGAATAGTTTTTTCTATTCCTTCCTTGACGCAAAGTGATGAAGGTAAAAAAATAACTTTGGGGCTTGACCTTCAAGGTGGGCTTCACATGTTACTTGGTATCAAAAGTGAAGTCGCTATAGAATCACGTATTAAATCTATGGCAGGGACGGTGAAGTACATCTTTGATGATGAAGATATCATCTTTGATGAACTTCGTATGGTTGACGGTGAAAAAGTAACGTTTGAACTTCTTGATAGTGATGATGAAGCAAAAGCAAAAGCACTTCTCAAAAAAGAATTAAAAGGGATTACTATAAGTCAAAATGGCTTGAAGTTCTCACTTGAGATGACAGATGAAGAAGTGACACGTACTAAGAAAAATGCCATCAACCAAGCTGTTGATACCATTAGAAACAGACTCAATGAGTTTGGACTTGCTGAACCTACCGTAGCAAAACAGGGAGAAGATAAAATCCTTGTTGAGGTACCAGGTATCAAGACGCAAGAAGATGAACAGCGTATACGTGAACTCATCGCACGCGCGGCACATTTACAGCTTATGGCGGTCGATGAAGAACGCATTTCTCGTGTTGCAACAATGAGCGCACAAGAAGCAAAAAGTTTTGGTAATGTCATCCTTCCCGATGTCAATACGCCACAAAAATACCTGCTCCGTGCTATCCCTGTACTTGATGGTTCTATGTTGACTGATGCAAAAGTAGGGTTTGATAAAAATAATCAACCCGTCATCAACTTTACACTTAACGGTCAAGGTGCTAAAATATTTGGTGACTTTACTGGTAAGTATGTTGGTAAACGTATGGCAGTGGTACTTGATAGCAATGTCTATTCTGCTCCAGTCATTAATGAACGTATCGGTGGAGGTCGTGTGCAAATTTCTGGAAGATTTAAACTTTCTGAAGCACATGACCTTGCTATCGCCTTGCGTTCAGGTGCTTTACTTGCACCTGTATATGTAATGGAAAAACGTTCAGTTGGTCCTAGCCTTGGAGCAGATAACATTAAAGCCAGTATGGAAGCACTCATCTTAGGATTTGTTTTGGTTGTATTCTTTATGATTTTTTATTACGGTATGGCTGGTCTTGTTGCAGATGTGGCGCTTGTAGGAAACCTTTTTCTTATTTTGGCGATTATGTCTTTGTTTGGTGCTACTTTGACACTTCCAGGTATGGCAGGTATCGTATTGACCGTCGGTATGGCGGTGGATGCGAACGTGATTATTAACGAGCGTATCCGTGAGTTGCTCCATGAGGGTAAATCGATTGCCAAATCTATTGAAGATGGATATGACAAAGCCTTTACCGCTATCTTGGATGCAAACGTGACTACGCTTATCGCTGCTGTGGCACTTTGGGCATATGGTACAGGACCACTCAAAGGATTCGCGCTTACTATGGGTATCGGTATCTTGGCTTCTATGCTGACTGCTATTGTGGGAACACACGGAATTTACCAATGGTTGCTTCCTAAAATAAATAAGAACAAACTAGGATTATGGTTTGGTATTAAAACGGAGGGTCAAAAATAATGGAAATTTTTAAATATAAAAAACCTCTCAATCTTATGGCGCAAAGCAAACGCTTTGGGCTTGTTTCATTGACACTACTCATCATCTCTATAGGACTCATCGTTACTAAAGGGTTTAACTATGGACTTGATTTTGCAGGTGGAACTTTGGTTCAGGTGCATTATAAAGAGAAAGCACCCATTAAAAAAGTAAGAGATGCTATAAGTAAAGTAAAAGCTTATGAAAGTGCTTCTGTTACATATTTTGGTAATGACAATGAAATTATCATTCGTACAAAGAAAAGTAGTAAATCTTTAGATAAAGATATGGGTGATGCAATGAGAGAACTGCTTAAAGGTACAGGTGACTTTGAAGTACGTCGTGTGGATATTGTTGGGGCAAAAGTAGGGTCTGAGCTACGTGAAAAAGGACTGATGGCAATGTTCTTGTCAATATTAGGTATTCTTGTCTATGTTTCATTTAGATTTGAGTGGCGTTTTGCTATTGCCTCAGTGATGGCTTTGATGCATGATGTTACTATCGCCATGGGTGCAGTGGTACTCTTTAGTGTAGAAGTAAATCTAGATACTTTGGCAGCCTTGCTTACGATACTTGGATACTCATTGAACGATACAATTATTGTCTTTGACCGTATTCGTGAGGGTATTAACACGATTAAAAATCCTGATTTGGCAAAAATTATTGATGAGTCGGTTACACAGACACTCTCTCGTACAACTCTTACGTCATTGACTACATTCTTTGTGGTCTTGACACTTTTCCTTTTAGGTGGAGAGATTATCAAAGGCTTTAGTTTCACACTTCTTGTTGGTGTGGTTGTGGGTACATACTCTTCTATCTTTGTGGCATCACCTATTTTGATGATGTTAGGCTTCTCTGTTTCTGACTACCGTCTTAAAGCTGCTGAAAAAGCAAAAAGAGAGAAAGAAAAAGAAAAAATGCGTGCCATGTATGAAAATGGGACAATGTAATTTATGTTATAATGACGTTTAAATAGAATAGAAGAAAGGGCAATATGAATTGGGGTAAAGTTTTTTATATATTTTTTACATTGATGTCACTTACGACATCAGCGGCATTTTTGTATGAAAATTCTGCTGTGGCATTATTTATGGCAGGATCTGTGAATGTTATCTCGACACTGCTAAAAATTGGTGTGCGCAATATACTCTCTGCAGAGCTTCTTGCAGGGTCATTGGTAGCAGACTTGCATCTCATTCCTGCATTTTTTGCTTTGCAGTTTTATCAGAACGATAAAATAGCTGTAGGGCTAGTTATAGGTGCAGTGGTTGCAAATATATATACCATCATTGTTTCAATGATAGAAAGTTCTAAAGAAAAAGCGGATTTTTAGTCAATACACGTGAGATACACAGAGCTATGGTATTTTGACAATATTTTTTTAAGGAAATACTGTGATTAAAATACCAACGCTACATGGTACAAATACTGAAGAAAAACGTCAAGAGATAAAAACGTATTTTCAGATATGCTACAAACGTTATGAATCTCTCTTTAACTTAGTCTCGCAAGAGAAAGCTTATTTCCAAAAGTCTGACCCTTTACGTCATCCCATCATTTTTTACTATGGGCATACGGCTACTTTTTTTATCAATAAATGTAAACTTGCAAAAATCATCGATGAACGTGTTAATGCTGAATTGGAATCTATCTTTGCCGTGGGTGTTGATGAGATGTCATGGGATGACTTGAATGAAAAGCATTACATCTGGCCAAGTCTTGAAGAGACACAAAGATATAGAGATAAAGTCTATGCGGTGGTAAATACCCTCATCGATACCCTTCCTTTAGAACTTCCTATCACTGAAGACTCTCCTTGGTGGGTGATTATGATGGGGATAGAGCATGAAAACATTCATCTTGAAACTTCTTCTGTGCTTATACGTCAACTTCCTCTTGAATATGTACAAGAAGACAGTGCGTGGGAAGAATGCAGTACCGATGTAAAGGCACCCGAAAATGCGTTACTTGTCGTGCCCGAAGGTATTGTCCAACTAGGTAAAAATAAAGATGCAAAACTCTTTGGTTGGGACAACGAATATGGAGACCATCAAGCATACATTCCTACTTTTAAAGCAGCCAAATACTTGACTTCGAATGCAGAGTTTTTAGACTTTGTCAATGACGGGGGCTATGCTAATGATGACTACTGGTGTAGTGAGGGTAAAGCGTGGAGAGACTATACACAAGCAAAACATCCACTTTTTTGGAAACAAAAAGAAGAGACATACTTGTTACGTACCGTGAGTAAAGAGATGCCATTACCTCTCTCTTTTCCTGTAGAAGTCAACCATCTTGAAGCGGCTGCATTTTGTAAATGGAAGAGTATGAAGCTTGGGCTTAACATTACTTTACCTACAGAAGATGAGTATATTCGTTTAAGAGATGAGAGTGCTGTGCCCTCTTACTTGGAGTGGACAAGTAAAGAAAAAAGTGTTGCAAATATAAACTTGGAAGGGTTCGCTTCTTCTGTTCCTGTTAATCACTATAAACAAGGTGATTTTTATGATATCATAGGCAACGTTTGGCAGTGGTCACGTACACCGATATACCCTTTTGATGGGTTTAAAGTGCACCCCATTTATGATGATTTTACGGTGCCCACTTTTGATGGAAAACACAATCTCATTAATGGAGGTTCGTGGATAAGTTGTGGTAACCTAGCAACACAAAAGAGCCGCTATGGATTTAGAAGACATTTTTATCAGCATGCGGGTTTTAGATATATAGAGAGTAACTATGAGGAGAAAGTAGTGACAGATTATTATACTACGGACAGTATTGTCACGCAGTATTGTCATTTTGGATGGGGAACCAATGCATTAGGTGTTGAGAATTACCCTGCAAAATGTGCAAATATTGCGTTAGAGATGATGCAAGATAAGCCAAGAAAAAAAGCTTTTGATATAGGCTGTGCCATAGGACGAAGTAGTTTTGAACTCGCACGTGGCTTCGATGAAGTGATAGGTGTAGATTTTTCTGCACGGTTCATACAAGAAGCAGAAGTGTTAAAGCAAAATGGTGTATTACGCTATACGATGCCAACCGAAGGTGATTTAGAGAGTTTTCATGAAGTGAAACTTTCAGAGTATGGTTTGGAAGATACGCAAGATAAAGTAGCATTTTGGCAAGCAGATGCTTGTAATTTGAAACCTATTTTTAAAGATTTTGATTTGATTTTTGCTGGTAACTTGATAGACCGACTTTATGACCCTAAAAAGTTTTTAGATTCACTCAGCGCACGGATGAATGAAGGTGGGTTACTAATCCTCACTTCTCCTTACACATGGCAAGAAGCTTCTACACCTAAAGACAAATGGATAGGTGGGTATAAACGTGATGGTGAAAACGTAAGCACTTTACAAGGACTCGAAGAGATACTTGGCAATGACTTTAGACTAGTAGAAACAAAAGATGTCCCTTTTGTGATACAAGAAACAGCACGCAAGCACCAACACAGCATCGCAGAGATGAGTATATGGGAGAAAAAGTAGCAATGCAAAAACTGTTTCAAAGTATCAATCGTCAAGGTACCTACACCACTAAGTATGATGATGCCAAAAAGAAGTTTGGTACCGATGATTTATTGCCTTTATGGGTAGCAGATATGGACTTGGCATCTCCACCGTGTGTGCAAGAAACCTTAGCAAAGCGTGCAGCACATCCACTTTATGGGTATACAGTGTACCCTCCCCGCTATTATGATGCGATACAAAACTGGATGCAAAAGCGTTTTGCTTGGACAGTAGAAAAAGAGTGGATAGTACCTTGTTATGGTGTCGTTCCTTCACTGAACTTTACCATAAGTGCCTACACAAATGAGGGAGATGGAATCATCGTGCAAACGCCGATTTATCCTCCCTTTGTAAGTTCTGTAAAACATAAGAAACGCAAAGTACTTGACAATACGTTGGTGTATGAAAATGGCACGTATCGTATAGATTTTGAAGACTTTGAAAGTAAGGCGAAAGAGGCAAAACTTTTTTTACTCTGTTCTCCTCATAACCCAACAGCACGTGCGTGGGATAAAGAAGAGTTAGAAAGACTGATAGAGATTTGTTTAGAAGAAAATGTACTTATCATCGCTGATGAGATACATGCAGATGTTGTCTATGAAAAGTTACATCACAGCATCGGGAGTTTTGAAAAGATGATGCACAAATGTGTGGTGCTTAATGCACCTTCAAAAACTTTTAATATCGCAGGGCTTAATACTTCGTATGCCATTATTCCCGATACTAGATTGAGACACAAATACATTCTCGAACAAGACAAATCAGGCATCACCAATGGTAACCCCTTTGGTATAGAAGCCTTGATGTCTGCGTATGAAGAGGGTGATGTATGGTTAGATGCCTTAAAAGTGCATCTTCAAGAGAATATCAGGTATATTAAAACCTTTTTGGAAACACATACTTTACCTATAAAAGTAATACCTACAGAAGCAACATTTTTAATGTGGTTAGACTGCCGTGCTATGGGTTTAAGTCATGAGGACTTAACGCATTTCTTTTACGATAAAGCCAAATTAGGGTTAAATGACGGCATGAGTTTTGGTAAAGCAGGAGAATGGTTTATGCGTTTGAATGTAGGTACAAGTAGAGAAGTACTAGAAGTTGCTATGGATAGATTACGAAAAGCATGTGAAGGACTATGATGAAACGTCTGGTACTATTTGTTTTACTTTCTGTATGGGTTTTTGCTTTACCTCAAGCTATCAATGAACAGATACGTAAATCTGGTATTGCAAAAAAAGACATTAGTATCTACATCAAAGAAGCAGGGCGTGGCGGTAAGGTAGTAGCTTATCTTAATGGTGACAAAAAACGTAGTCCTGCTTCTGTGATTAAGGTCTTGAGTACGTATGCAGCACTTTTAAAATTGGGGTTTGCCTACCATTGGCCGACCAAATTTTTCACTACGGGTACCTTGAGTCAAGGTACTTTACATGGAGATTTACTTATTAAAGGATTTGGTGACCCGACTTTAAATGCAGATGATTTAGATGAAATTGTTTCGTATATGCGTGCTGAAGGTATACGAAAAGTGCAAGGAAACATTGTCATAGACAGAAGCTATTTTAAGGTAGGGAACAAAGACAGTTCTGGTTTTGATGAAAACCCTTACAGTGCCTACAATGCCATGCCTGATGCGATGATGTTTAATGAGCGCGTGAGTACGGTATGTGTGTTACCTAAGCAAAATTCTGTGTATAAAAAAGACCATGATAGTAGCTATAAAGTGGTGAACAACTTAACGCGTGTCAACAAGCCATGTCGAGGGCGTTACTCTTGGCCAGGGGTAAAGGTAGACAAACATACAGCCGTGCCTACAGTGATACTCAAAGGAAAGATATCTAAACGTTGTGGTAAACGTACAGTATGTAAAGTACTTACTAAACCTTATAAATCTTTTTACTATGCGCTGAAAGAAAAACTAAAAGAAGAAGGGGTCGCCGTCACAGGAACGCTAAAGTTACATACTATACCTCAAAATGCAGCAGAGATTTTTACCTATGAGTCTGATAGTTTAGAAAAAATTGTCTCAAAAACAGCAAAGAAGAGTAACAATCTATATGCAAGACACTTGCTTTTACTTTTAGGTGCACAAGTGTATGGTGCACCTGCTACAGTACAAAAAGGTAGAGATGCTGTGGTGAAAATACTCTCGTCTAAAGGTGCTCTTGGCACGGGGGTACTGCGTCTAGACAATGGATGTGGACTCTCTCGTGTAGCAAAACTCAATGCCCATCTGCTTACTACGGTACTGGACCATGCCTATGACCGTTATGGACAACGTTGGATGAATACTCTCTCTATAGCAGGTGTAGATGGTACCATCAAACGACGCTTTAGAGGGACAGTCGTAAGTAACAGAGCATGGATGAAAACAGGAACACTTCGACGGGTGAAAAATATAGCAGGGTATGTAAAAAACAGAGCGGGTAAACGATACACAGTTGTTATTTTAGTCAACAGCACAAAAGCCAAATACCGTGGGGCAAAGCTTCAAAATGAGATTATAAAATGGCTCGTTCAAGGTGCTGCAAAACCTTTACCTAGATCAAAGACAAAACTGATTGTTGCAAGCAAGCCTCAAAAAGTGCATAAGCCAGTTAAACATAAAATAGTAAAGAAAAAAGAGATAAAACAAAAAAGCCATACTAAGGTATCTAAGAGAAAATACTACTATGTACAAGTAGGCTCCTTCAAAGCAAAACCAACACAGAAATATCTTAAAAAAATAAGTAAATTGGGATTACCCTATAAAGTAAAAAAAATCAACATATATAAAGTTCTGATTGGACCTTATAAAAAAGAATCAACTGCACGGAGGATTTTAGTGAAAGTAAAACAGAAACTCAATAAAAGTGCTTTTATCAGTAAACAATAATAATTTACTCCAAATTCGCTATAATTCCTAAAAAATTAGGGCAACTATGAACTTCGAAACATACCCTTTTGAGAAACTCAATACCTTACTGAAAGATATCAGCCCGAACAGTGCGTACACGCCTCTCTCTTTAACTATAGGTGAGCCGCAGTTTTCTACACCGAGCTTTATACTCGATGCACTGAACACCCATGCCCCATTGTTAAACAAATACCCTAGAACAGCAGGCGAAGCAGTACTTCGTGAAGCGATGCTAAAGTACAATAAAGAGCGCTTTGGTTTAACTCTAGAGAATAATCAAATTATTCCAACATTTGGAACACGGGAAGTTCTTTTTAACTTTCCTCAATTTTTACTCCACGATGTAAAAGACCCCGTGATGGTCTTTCCTAATCCTTTTTATCAAATCTATGAAGGAGCAGCCAAAGCGAGCAAGGCAGAGGTAATCTATCTAAACTTGAATGAGGACAATCATTTTCAACCTGAAGTAGATGAAGTGGCACTAAGTAGAGCAGACTTTGTGATACTTAATTCTCCGAATAACCCAACATCTTCAGTGATGCTGATGGATGATTTGAAGAAATGGGTCAAGCTTGCACTCAAACATGATTTTGTACTTTTAAATGATGAGTGTTATGCTGACTTGTATTTGAATGAGCCTCTTCCTTCACTCCTCAATGCGAGCATAGAAGTAGGCAATGCTGAGTTTAAAAATATCTTAGTCATTAACTCTGTATCGAAACGTTCATCTGCACCAGGTTTACGTTCAGGGTTTATTGCTGGTGATGCCAAGATATTGAAAGACTACATGGTGTATCGCACTTATGTTGGCTGTGCTTCACCTCTTCCTCTGCAACACGCAGCTGCAGTAGCATGGGCAGACCAAGCGCATGTGGCTGTGTTTAGAGAAAAATACAAAAAGAACTTTGAAGTTGCAAAAGAAGTGCTAAATGTGGATGCCCCTGAGGCTACTTTTTACATTTGGTTAAAAGTAGGTGATGAGATAGCCTTTACTACAAGACTCTACAAAGAGTATAATCTCAAAGTCATCCCTGGTTCTTACTTGGGACGTGAAGGTGAAGGACAAGGGTATATAAGACTTGCCCTTGTCTATGAAGCAGACAAAACAAAAGAGTGTTTAGAACGCATAAAACAATGTTTGGAGAATAACTAATGGAACTAAGCCCAGAAATACACGTAGAAGAACTCAAAAAAGATCCTGAATTTTTAGCCAATATTAAAAGACTCGAAGAAGAGTGTAAAGCAGAACAGAGCATTGCAAAAGGGTATCAACTTTTAGATGCACAGCTTATCATAGAAGCACCCGAAGATGAGATCAATGAAATCTTTACGTTCATTGTAAACAATGCTTTTGATAGACTCGCACAAAAACTCACTGACTCTCAAAACTTTGACATGAGTGATGCTGAAGATTTGGCAACTGCACGTGCCATCTATGAGCATGGTATCCAGCGTTACAGTGAAAATGACAAGAAGGGTGCAAAAGAGATATTTTTGGTGCTAAATTACACCATAGACAATGCCGATTTAAAAGATGCGATGATGGTACATGCGGCAGCAGTTATGGCGGGACACTCTTTTGAAGACTTTATAGAGAATCTTGTAGATGTGGAAGGTGTGAATGAAAATGATCCTTTGGCATTTTTTATTCAAACATTTTCTCAGCCTACAGATATTTTGCTTACGATGTTTGCTAAACATGTGAAAGAAGCTAAAGAAGAATTAAGAGTATTAGAAGAGAGTAAATAAGTGTAGGGTGTTGTACGACTCAGCATTTAGTGCTTCGCGTGTAGTGCATTTTAATGCTTCTACCCTTACAACACCAAATCAAGATACAAATTATAAAAGGTGTTGTCATGGGACAACACCCTACGGAGGAATTATGACAAGAATTAAAATTCAGTACAAGGGAGTCACTAAATGACGACTCATAAAATACATTTTATAGGCATAGGTGGGATAGGACTCTCCGCATTGGCTAAATTTCTCGTTAATGACGGGCATAAAATATCTGGTTCTGATATCAAACAGACAGAAATCACCAATGACTTGGCGACTAATTTTGATGCTAAAATTACCATACCCCACCATGCTGATGCAGTTGAGGGTGTAGATAGAGTCATCTACTCTGCTGCTGTGCGTCCTAACAATCCAGAGTACCAAAGAGCCAAAGAACTTGGTATAGAACTTCTTTCTCGTAAAGAGTCACTCAAGTCTATACTCGGTGAAAAAGAGGTCTATGCGGTAGGTGGTGCACATGGTAAGAGTACGACATCAGCTATGCTGGCTTCTATCATCCCTGAAACCAATGCACTCATAGGTGCTATAAGTAAAGAGTTTGGCTCAAATGTACGTAACTACCCTAACAATAAAGTGGTGTTTGAAGCAGATGAGAGTGATGAGAGTTTTCTAAACTCCAATCCATACTTAGCCATCGTTACCAACGTAGAGCCTGAGCATATGGAGTACTACAAATATGATGAAGAGCGTTTTTACAATGCCTACAGAAACTTTTTAAACCTTGCAAAAGTACGTGTTATTAACGCAGAAGATGAGTTTCTATCTTCACTTGACATAGATAGTATCAAGCTTTATCCGAGTAAAGATATTCAAAATATAGAATTTGTATTGGTCAATGGTGAGCCCCATACACGATTTGAGCTTTTAGATTTGGGTACCTTTGAAGTCTTCGGTTTTGGTAATCATATAGCACTTGATGCTGCTCTTGCTATACTTGCTGCACTGGAGTTAGGTGAAGAATTAGAAGAAATACGGACAAATCTTCTCAACTATAAGGGCATCAAAAAACGTTTTGACATCGTACAAAACAAAGAAAACTGTGTCGTCATAGATGACTATGGTCACCACCCTACAGAGATAAAGGTTACGATGGAGTCTCTGCAAGCCTACAAAGCTTTACGTGCGTTCAATACACTCAATGTCATTTGGCAACCACATAAATACTCAAGAACGATGGACAACCTACAAGCGTTTGTCGAATGTTTTGATGGAGTAGATGAGTTAGTCATCCTTCCTATCTGGTCGGCAGGTGAGTTGGAAGTAGATATAGACCTAAAAGGTGCATTTTCCCGCTATAAACTACTCATGGCAGATGCTGTTACCAAAGAAGATGGTGTTGTAAAGGTGATACGTGATGGTTCTGTGATACGTGAGTATTCTGAGGGACTAGTGACTGCCTTTGGTGCAGGGGATATTACGTACCAGATACGTGGTGAGGCATAGTTCTGAAAGTATGATATAATCATTAAAAAAGAAAAAGGCATTACAAGTGATAATAGAGTCAGTACAACAACTGTTAAGACCTTATGATTTTATAGACTTTGCCTTGCTTTTTGGTTCGTATGCACGAGATAAACAAACAACGTTGAGCGATATTGATATTGCTATTTATACGAGTCGCCCTATAGGTTTATTGGAACAGGGCAATATACTCTCTGTACTTGAAGAGAAACTTGGAAAAAAGATAGACCTGATACTGCTTAATGGTTTAGAGAAAGAAAATGCCAAGATGGCATTTAATATTGTAGATAATCATAAAGTTATTTTAAATAAACAACAACAAAAGTATATAGATTTTAAAGCAAATACCTATAAATATTACCTTGATTTAAAACCTATGTATGAGATGTTTGATAACGCTTTAAGAGAAAGGATAGCTAGTGGAACTTACGGAAAAGCTCAAGCATCTTGAAGAAAACATTAAAGTACTTCGAGAGATAAAAGACACAATCACTTTAGAAGAGTTAAAAGTAAACAAACGTTATGAATGGGAAGTTAGATATGGACTTCTTGAGTCGATACAAGTAGTCATTGATATTGCTTGTAAATTATCTTCTCAATATAACTTGGGAAACCCTAAAACATATAGAGCCTGTATAGAGCTATTGCAACAACATAAATATTTGGATAAAGCACTTGCACAAAAAGTAATGGGTATGGTAGGGTTACGAAATTTACTCGTACATGAGTATATTGAAATAGATGAAGAAAAGCTTTATCAATTTTTAGAATATTTAGATGACTTTATAGCATTTGGACTACAGATGCAAGAGCATATTTAAGGAAGTCTGTGTCAACACTACAAACAAACGAAAAATCTATCATCCAGAAACTAGACCTTGATGGGTATGTCAAACAGTTTCAGACTTTTTTAGCCAGAGAGAAACCTGTGGCTATGCTGGGTGACATCAATCAGCATTATCGGTACATTAAAGCACTTAGTAAAGTACAGTTTCCGACACCTTTTCCCGTGCCTAACTTAGATATGGAACTTGCACGTGTCAAAAAACAGGCAGTACTTAGTTTAGATGAGATTTATGCTTTTGTAAAGATGTTTTCTTATTTCAATACTTTAAGTGCAGTAGGATTTACTGAACCACTTATCTCATGGATACAAGGTATAGATATACCTGAAGAGATTGTTGATATCATAGGTTACTTTACAGAAGAGGGGGACATCAACCCTGAACGTGACCCTGAACTGAAAAAACTTGAATGTGCCATTAAACAAAATAAACGTGACATCAAAGACACCCTATATAAGTTAGCGCATTCTTCTAGACTCGGAGACTATCTGGTAGACACACAAGTACACTTTAATGGTGGTGAAGAGACATTGCTTGTGCGTGGTGGGTTTAATAACGTGCTCAAGGCTACAGTCATGGCACGAAGCCCTGGGGGGTTCTTTTACATTTTGCCTCAGAGTATCTCTCACTTAAAAGAAAAAGAGTCGGCTTTGGTTTCGAGTAAAGAAGAGATTATTTACCGTTACTGTAA
>Ga0256829_1002723_pt1 | contig 12841 bp, 13 predicted proteins | sample 131447metaG_FD_185979 | JGI IMG/M metagenome (GOLD analysis project Ga0256829, IMG submission 185979) | Hydrothermal vent microbial communities from Lau Basin, Pacific Ocean - 131-447 | ecosystem: Environmental > Aquatic > Marine > Hydrothermal vents | place: Pacific Ocean: Lau Basin | collected... | reverse complement strand
TGGGGTATGGCAAATGGCTGCATGGCGAAGGGGTGAGTGCAGGCACCATGCAGGCGGCGTATCTTTCACAATTGCGGGGGGATTTGAGTCCAGAGACGGTGGAACGCATTGGTCGAGCCTTTACCGAAGCTCGCTTGCCCATCTATCCACCCAGCTTGGAAGAGATGCCGATTGAGCGGTATCTGGAACTGATGGCAGGAGATAAAAAAGTGCAGAAAGGGGTGATTCGTCTGGTGCTGCTCAAAGCGATTGGCAAAGCCTATATCACGGGCGATACGCCAGAAGATTTATTGATTCGCACTTTAAAAGAGTGGCGGTTAGATTAAATTTAGCCAAATTGCCGAGCAGGACTGGGGATTTTAGAAAAGTTGGCAAGTTCGCCTGAGTTTTCGAAAACTTTGCATAAAAAACCCAGCATAAAGCTGGGGTGGTTACAGACCTAGCTTTCTGTCTCTAGGCGGCTGCTTCTTCCATGCGTTTTTTGATTTTTTTCATGGCTTGTTTTTCAATTTGCCGAATGCGTTCCATGGAAACGCCATAGGTTTCGGCTAATTCTTTCAAGCCTACTTTTTCATCATTTAACCATCGTTTCTGCAAAATGTCTCGACTGCGGTCATCCAGCTCGGCTAAGGCTTTTGCCATGAGCTTTTGCTGGTATTCTGCTTCACTTTCATTGGCCAGTGCGTTTTCTGGATCCAGTTCCTCACTGACCAGGACGGGAAAGTGTGTATTTTCCTCTTCCTCTTCATCAGGGGAGAGGTTGACAGAAAGATCCCGCCCATAAAGGCGACTTTCCATCTCTAGTACATCCTTTCGAGTCACGCCTAAATCTTTGGCAACGGTATCGGCATCTTTGTCGCTGAGCCACTCGAGTGACTTTTTCGCCCCTCGTAATTTGAAGAACAGTTTGCGTTGGGCTTTGGTGGTGGCGGTTTTGACAATCCGCCAGTTACGAATCACGAATTCATTGATTTCTGCACGAATCCAGTGCACAGCAAAGGTCATCAAGCGGACATTTTCTTTGGGATCAAAGCGTTTGATGGCTTTGAGTAGCCCAATATTGCCCTCTTGAATCAGGTCGGCTAAAGGTAGGCCGTAACCACTATAAGAGCGAGCGATTGGCACGACATAACGCAGGGAAGAGAGCACAAGTTGTCTCGCTGCATCCATGTCCTTATGGTAGTAATACCTTTCTGCCAATTCCCGTTCTTGTTCAGCACTTAACTGAGGAAATGATTGAATGGTACGGAGATAGGTGTCGAGGTTTTTGCCTGGCACCAAATCCATACCGGCGTTTCTAACAACAAGTTCATTCATTTTTTGCCTCCAAATTGTTCTATAAACAGGTTTCATGTGGAACATGAAGCCGCCACTTATAGAAAGCTAAGTCTGAGACATCGTGAATGGCAGTGCCAATCACAATGAGAGGGTTAAATATATCAGGTTTAGGGTTGAAAGCAAGAGCTTGTTGAGAAACTTTTTAAGTGTTTTCTAATATAATTTTAACCATTTGAATTTATAAAGGATTCCTCCTCTCGTAGATGAGAGGAGGGGAGGAGAATGTTATGCGTTGGTTGGAATTTGTCCAGTCTGTTGCATCATCTCTAGCCAGGCATCTCGTAGTTCAGAAAGAATTTCAATCGCACTGTCTAGATAGAAGGTATCTTTTTCAAATACGGCTTCTTGAATCGATTGGTCTGCATAACGATAGAGTTCTTCAAGATCGTAAGCCAGAGGGGTCTCTTGGCTCATGTGAAGACGGTCACGCAGTGCATCCAGAATGGTGGTCATACGACCGAGATGGAAGCCTTTTTCGACCCAAGCTTCGCTTTGATGGCAAATTTTGGCTAGATTCCCTTTATCGACCACGCCTTGTAATAAAAGCAAGATGGTTTTATTTGGGTTTTGAGCCAACTCCTGCTCAACTTCTTGTTGACGCACATACTCTTGAAGCAGGGGTGCGGTTTGTTGTTGTGTTTGTGCATTTAGATTGGTTGTCATGGTTTTTCCCCTTGTGTTGGTGTTTGATGAGCGCTTTACAGGAGATGGTTGCGCAGATAAAAAGCTAACGCGTTCCACTTGTGCAAAGCTCTCTGATTTTCCCTTGTGTGTTAACGGCGAGGGACTAAACAATATTGTTTAATCGTCCTCAAGTTTTATTGTTTGAGGACGATATAGCAGGGAGTGTGCCAACTTGGGTGAAAAAATTTTGACAGAGGGGGTTAGAAAATGACTTTGACCGCTTCGGCTGAGCGTTTGGCTTTGGCGATGGCGTCGTCTATATTGGCTGCTCGGGCGAGTGCAACACCCATTCGACGGCGGCCGTGAATTTCGGGTTTGCCGAATAGTCTAAGCTGGGTATCAGGTTCAGCAAGTGCCGCTTCTAGATTGGTGTATTGTGTCTGGGTACTGTCCCCTGTGGGCAGAATGACACTGGAGGCGGAAGGACCATGTTGGGTGATATTGGGGATGGGTAATCCCAAGATGGCACGCACATGAAGGGCAAACTCTGATAGGTCTTGTGAAATCAGGGTGACCATGCCTGTGTCGTGGGGACGAGGTGAGACTTCGCTAAAGATGACCTCATCCTCTTTTACAAAGAGTTCAACCCCAAAAAGCCCTCGACCCGTTTCACCGCATAGAGCTTGGGTGACGGCCTTTGCCATGGTTTGGGCTTTTTCGATGGCGGCTTGGCTCATGGGGTGGGGTTGCCAAGATTGGCGGTAGTCGCCATCTTCTTGGTGGTGTCCAATGGGTTCGCAGAAGGCAATACCATCTTTGTGTTGAATAGTGAGTAGGGTGATTTCATAGTCAAAATCAATAAACCCTTCTACGATCACTTTGCCTTTGCCTGCTCGACCGCCTTCTTGTGCATATTGCCAAGCCTGTTCAATGTCGGCTTCGGATTGAATCACACTTTGCCCTTTTCCAGAAGAGCTCATAATGGGTTTGACCACACAGGGAATACCAATCTGTTTGACAGCGGTTTGAAAGTCTTCCCAAGTGTCGGCAAAGGCGTAAGGTGAGGTTTTAAGGCCTAGTTCTTCTGCGGCCAAACGACGAATGCCTTCTCGGTTCATGGTCAGTTGTGTCGCTTTGGCGGTGGGGATGACATTAAACCCTTCTGCTTCCAACTCAGCTAAAGCATCGGTGGCAATGGCTTCAATCTCTGGCACGATATAGTCGGGCTGTTCTTGCAAAATTAAAGCCTTTAACGCTTCGCCGTCCAACATATCAATCACATGGCTACGGTGTGCGACTTGCATTGCAGGGGCATTGGGGTAGCGATCTACGGCAATCACTTCTAAGCCAAGTCTTTGGTACTCAATAGCGACTTCTTTACCGAGTTCACCTGATCCACAGAGCATCACTTTGGTGGCGGTTGGAGAGAGAGGGGTTCCGATAGTGAGCATAAATTTAATTCCTTTGGCATAACAATTGCTTAGAGAGTGATAAGCGCAAAATAGCGTAAAAAATATTCTATCACACGAGGGAAAAACCATGGTAGAGATGGTCGCAGAGGAGGGGCTGTTAGATAAAACAGTTCCTCAGGAAAAAGTACGCCATGAGGCGTCATATTCAACAGAGGCGGTGTTAAATCAGCTGAAAAGTCGATTTTCGACCGCAGCGGATCAAAGTATTCAGTCACTTTTAGAAGCAAAGGTTCAGGGAGGACAGTCTTCGTCCGCTGTTGTGGATGTTGAAAAACAGCAGTTATTCCGAAAAGCCCATTATGATGCCTTAACGCATTTGCCAAATCGTGCTTATTTTGATGAGGTGTTGGAGGCTTTGCTGATTTCATCACACCATGAAGAGAGTCATTTTAGTTTGTTGTTTTTGGATTTGGATGGCTTTAAAGCAGTGAATGATCAGCTGGGTCATCGGATGGGTGATGAGTTGTTACGGCATGTGGCGGCGAGATTAATTTTTTCTTTACGAGATGAGGATTGGGTCTTCCGTTTGGGCGGAGATGAGTTTGTCGCTTTGATTCCCGAAACCTCGGATAAAGAGGTGATAGAAGTGGTGGCTAACCGCATTATCTCGGAAGTGAGCCGGGATTATTGGCTATCGGGTAAGCCGGTGAAAATTTCTACCAGTGTGGGGGTGGCGAGATTTCCAGAAGAGGGTCGATCGGCATCTGAGCTGATTGAGCATGCAGATCAGGCGTTATATGTGGCCAAGGAGCAGGGTAAAGGGCGTATGGTATTTTATGATGCCAATTATGTCTCTCCGTACCAGAAATTTGTGGCCGAGGTGGCGGATTTGGAAAGAGCCATTGAGGCGGCAGAGTTGGTGAGCTGTCATTGTGAGCAGTTAGATAGTGCTAGTTCGGCATTGGAGATGCTGCAGCTCTCTGTCTGCTGGAAGCAGCAGGCATTACCCATGTGGCAGGATAAGCTGGAGAAAAGTCGTTATGCGGATCAAGTGGGTCTTTGGTTATTGGACAGCGGATTTTATCGCTTAAAGAGTTTGGATGCGGCGCATTGTGGCAAAAATTGCCAGCGGGTAAGTTTACCCCTGTTGCCTTATCTGTTGAAACGACAAGATTTGGTGGAAAAAATGGAGCAGTTTATCGCCCATCATCAAGTCGAGACCCATGAGGTGGTACTTCAGTCACCTATTTTGGACTGGGAATCTATGGGTGAAGAGTGTCAAAAAACTGTCAAAGCCCTTTCTGATGTAGGTTTTACTTTTATGCTGGAAGGAGTGGATGATGAAAATTTCCGCTTAAGTACCCTACAGTCTGACAGTATTTATTCGATTCAGTTGAGTGCAGATTGGGTATTAAAATTGAAACAAAAGCAGGACTTTGAACCTCTGAAGACTTTAATTCAGATGGTGCATTTACTGGATAAAAAGGTCTCTTTGGAAGAGGGAGTATTAGAACCTAGCCTGTTAAAAGAGTTAGGGGTTGATTGGGTGAAAACGCTGAAGTTAGAAGGATGAACTTAGCTTTTTTATCCGTGTAGCCATCTCGTGAAAAACTCTCGACTTCACCTAAATAAAAAAATCCCCCGATGCATTTCATGCTCGGGGGATTTTTATGGGGCTTGTTTCAGCTTTAAGTATGCTTACATATTTTCCATTTTAAATTTAACCAATGGCTTGCCGTGCTGGGTCCAAAGGTGAGCAGAACCATCATAAAGTTTGGCTTTTTTGTTGCCCAATAGCTCATGCATAATGAACCAGTTACCAGAGGCAAGGTGTCCTGTGTTGCAGTAAGCAATGCTTGGTTTAGTCAGATCAACATTGACGGCTGCTGCCGCTTTTTTATAAGCGTCGGCAGAAAGGAATTTAGCGGGCTTGGCTGAGGTGGCTAAGTCGAAAGGATAAAGTTTTGCCCCCGCGATGTGTCCAGCACCTTTGACAGAACCTTTATGCCAAGTGCCTAGGTAGAGGCTGGTGTTGCGGCTGTCGATCAATTGATAACCATTTTTACCTTGTGAAGCGGCTTCGGTGTCTGCGGTGCTAGCATAAATCGATTTGTCTTCAGCAGTGGCTACCCAGTTCCCTTTTTTCCCTAAATCACCATGCCCTTTTTTATCTAGAGGCAGTTTGGCTTTTTTGTAAGCGACCATGCCGCCATTCATAATAGAAACATTGTTGTCACCATAGTATTTAAACTGCCAGTAAAGACGTGTCGCTTTGGTCGCATCTTTTGGACTTTTTCCTGGGTAGGCGATAACGATTGCGTCGCCTTTATTGATGCCCCAACCTTGTACCATCTTCTCCCATTGTGCTTTTGAAGGGAGCATACCTTTGGCTTTTACGCCTTCTACAGTGGTTTTAACACGCACTTTTTTATAGTTCACAGGCTCTGCCCCTGGCAGATGGGCTTTTTTTCCAATCTCTAGGATTTTGATATCGCCTTTATGTTGGTTGACCCAAGCAGGATCCACGAGTGGACCAGGTACATTAAAAGCAAATGCATTGGCAGAAGCCAGCGCAGTTAATAGGGTTAAGCTTTTTAAAGTGGTTTTCATTAGGAACTCCTAAAATAGGTTAAAAATGCAAAGTCATTTAATGATAAAGGCGTAATATTTGTCAATGGAAAGCTTTATTTAATTGCCCTGAATTTTTTTATGAGAATCATAAGGATATTTTTTGTTTTATTGGCAACAAGGGTTTATACAATAGGGCTATTCGTTTATAGGAGAGTCAAAATGAGGCTATTTTTCGCTATATTTTTAGTGTTTGGATTATGGAGTTCAGCACAGGCTAAAACGGTGGTGTTGATTCATGGATTGGATAGCGATAGCCGTACTTGGGCAGAGCATCATGTGGTGGATGCCCTATTTGCTTCAGGCTGGCAAATGGGCAGTTGGTCGGGTGAGCAAGGAGGGGAAGGGTCGAAAAATAGACCAGACAAAGTATTTTATGCGGTGAACTTACCTTGGTTTGAGCCGATTGAGACACAGGCGAAGGTCTTGAGAACGCAGTTAGCCCAAATTTATCAGCAAAGACAGGAGCCGCTGATTTTGGTGGGACACTCAGCGGGTGGGATTGTGGGGCGGTTTTTATTGTTGACCCCAAATCCACCGCCTATTCGGGGATTGATTACGATCGCTTCTCCTCATTTAGGATCGCCTTGGGCAGAGATGGCTTGGCGAGCATTGCAAAGTCCGATGGGGGACTTTATGGAGATGATGGGCGCGGAAAAATGGGCGAGGGCGGAGACACTCTTATGGGAGCTGTCGGTCACGCCTAAAACCAACCTAATTCACTGGATGAATCGTCAGCCGCATCCTTGGGGCGTGCGTTATATTAGCGTGGTGCATCGGATGCGAGCCCAGCAGGTGAAAATGGATCTGTTTGTCCCCATGGCTTCTCAGAATATGAATAATGTGCCTGCCTTAAGAGGGCGTGCTGAAGCCTATCCTCTGTTTGCGAATCACCAACTGACACGGCAAGATGGGGTGTTACTGGCTTGGCTATTGAGCAGTTTTAAATGATCGATTTATTTGACCAGTTTTTGCTGTTTGTCGTCTCTTTAGTGGCAAACCTGCTGTCTGCTTTAGCGGGCGGAGGGGCAGGGTTATTGCAGTTACCCGCTTTGCTGTTTTTAGGCTTACCGTTTGCAGTGGCTTTGGCGACGCATAAGGTGGCGAGTGTTTTTTTGGGACTGGGAGCGACGGCTCGGCATTTAAAGTCGGGAACTTTTGATTGGCGGTTTTCGCTATTTATCTTGGCATTTGGCTTGCCAGGCGTGGTGCTGGGGGCAAATGTGATTCTCAAGGTAGATGACCAGTGGGCACAGGTGGCTTTGGGCGTGTTAACCTTTGGACTGGGATTTTACTCTTGGCGACAACCCGATTTGGGATTGAAAGCGGTGATCCAACAGCGAAGCCGTCAAGATTGGCTGGTGGGTGGCTTGGTATTGTTTTTCATCGGGGCGCTAAATGGTTCGCTCACCTCCGGGACTGGGCTTTTTGTCACTTTGTGGCTGGTGCGTTGGTTTGGGCTGGATTATCAAACGGCCGTGGCGTACACCTTAATCTTGGTCGGTATCTTCTGGAATGGTACGGGTGCGGTGACGCTGGGTCTATTAGCACAAATTCAGTGGGATTGGCTACCTGCCTTGATTTTAGGTTCGTTGATTGGTGGCTATTTGGGTGCGCATTTATCCATTATTAAAGGGAACCAACTGGTGAAAAAAAGCTTTGAATGGATGACGATGTTGGTAGGGATTGCACTGGTCATCAAGGCGGTTTAGGCGGACGTTATTCCTACACGAAAGCAAAGAACTCACAATGACCGGGACTGGGGATTTTGGGATTTTTTGGCGGTTTGGTGAGAAGGTTGGGTTTTTTCTTGCTCAGTCCGCTAGCGGTTTGTAGGCTGTGGCGGCCGTGCTTTTTGTTGATTTTGTCTAAGGTTTGCATCAACTGATCCGCTTTTGGGTTTCCCGAAAATTTGGGATGAGGGGCGAAGAGGTCGGTTTGGAGTGCGCCTTTGGGTTGAATCTCGCTGAGCCAAACGGCGGCTTTTTTGTAGGCAAGCCCTGGTTTGAAAATCTGTTTTAATGCCCGACGAGTGAGCTTGGTGAGCAGAATGGTGTTGTCTGAAGGATAAATCAGCGGTAGGGTGGCGGTGGGGTGATAGTAGGGAGTTTGTTCATCAAAGGGGCTGGTGCGAATGCTGATGGAGAGTTGTTGGCAGACGCTGTTTTGGCTGCGTAGCTTTTCTGCGGCCATGGCGGTGTAGCGGGCGACGGCGTTCATGAGTGCTTCCCATTGGTAAAGGGGGGCTTTGAAAGAGCGGGAGGAGACGATTTGTTGGCGAGGTGGGCGTAAGGTCTCTAAATCCAAGCAAGGCTGCCCTCTAAGTTCTCGAGCGATTTTGGCAACGATAATTGAGTATTTTCTCTGCAGGCTGGTGGGGTCAGCTTGGTGCAGGTGCCAAGCGGTGGTAAGTCCATCTGCTTTTAGGCGTGTTTCAAGTTGGCATCCAATCCCCCAAATCTCACCAATGGCAGTTTGTTGAAGTAGCGTTTGTTGGCTGAGAGGCGTGAGAGCGGTGAAGTCGAGCACACCTTGGAATTGCGACTGTTTTTTCGCCAGATGGTTGGCGAGTTTGGCCTGGGTTTTACTCAATCCAATCCCCACGGCAACGGGTAAAGTGAGCCATTGCCAAACACGCTGTTTAATCTGTTGGCCAATTTCGGCAAAATCTTCAATTTCCCCAGTCCTGGGGAGTTCAATAAAGCTTTCGTCAATTGAATAGACCTCTTGCTGGGTGCCAAAGGTGCCCACAATGTGGTGCATACGGCAGCTCATTTCGCCATAGAGAGCATAGTCTGAGCTGAAAACGGCGGTGTGGTGCGCTTGCAGAAAGGGCTTGAGTTTAAGGAAGTGCTGATTAAATCTCTTGAGCTTCTGCGGGACTTTAAGGGGGCAGATTCTAGGCGGGCTTTGCAGGCAATGGCTAGCCCTTGTCAAAAAGCCCAACAACGAAGCTGCCCCCTTAAAGCCCCGCCCGAAGGGGGCTAAGCCAAATGTCCAGCCTCTGCGTTATCTTTTCTTGCCGTATTGACATACGCCTGCGAAAAAATGCCTTGATGCTGAAAATTTGGCTTGCCCAGAAGCCAAGGGATTTAATCAGCACTTCCTTTAAGTAGGGTTGAAACATTAAACTGCCTTTGCGTGCTGCTGCCATGCCGCTTTGGTTGAGCTGTTGCAATTGGGCATTGAGGGATTTGGCTTGTGCATTGGCAGCTACGATGCAGCCGTCATTATTGGAGAGGACGACCACGGGGCGATGCCAGAGGCTGGGGTCAAAGGCCATGTGGTATGAGCCTCTAGCCACTTTCCTAATAGATGAGCTGGAATTTCCCATCTATGGAGACTTTAATCATGCTTTTGCCTGGGAGAATCGTCGTACCTGTTGATGCAAGGCGGCTGCTCATAACTCGCATGGGGGTTTGGGTGTGAATATGGGTCGATAGCGGTACCGCTTGTTTGGCGTGAAAGCCTTGCATGGCTAGTTTGGCGCGGGTTTTGAGGGCTTCAATGGCTTGAGGAATGAGAGTATTTTGAGCGGCTTGTTGTGCTTTGGTAGATACTCGGTATTGAATTGATTGATAGGGCAAGATGGCTTCAATTTGTGCTAAAGCATCTTGAAGATGGGCGGGGTTTTGGATTTTTAAAATTAAAGTTTGTTTGCCTTGCCAGTAGGTGAGACGGTTTTTATCGTAAATGGGGGTGACCTGATAGTTGCCAGTTTGAATCTCTAAGTCATGTTGCTCGTTTTGAATCTCTTGTGCGGCTTCAACGGCGGCTTGCATTTTGGTATTCACTTTTCGCACCACTTCACTGGGGTATTTGCTTTGCGCAGTGGCTTGGAAGGTGAGGATGACTTCATCATTGGGCACGGTGGTTTCGGCGGAGGCGGATAGGGTGAGGATGTGTCCAGAAGGCTCTTCTGCTTGGGCCGTGGCAGTCAGTAGGAGCAGTAAGAGAGTAGGCAAAACGGATAAAATTTTCATAAAGTCACTCCAAATCGCAAAAATTCAGTTGTTTCCAAGCTTCATACCCCATAATGGAGGCGGCATTGGCAAGATTTAGGCTACGAGAGCCTAGTTTCATTGGTAGGGTGAGGCGTTGTTCGGGCGGGAGGGATTCAATCACTTCCATGGGGAGTCCCCTTGATTCAGGGCCAAACAGAAAAGCATCGCCCTTTTCAAATTGAGGTTCGCAATAGGGGCGGGTGGTTTTGGTGGTGAGGGCAAAAAGTCGGTTGGGTCGGACACTTTCTAGACAGGCTTGCAAGTTTTCGTGTTCAAACACCCGTGCCAGTTCGGTATAATCCAGCCCTGCACGGCGGACTTTTTTCTCACTCAAGTCAAAAGGAAAAGGTTTAATCAGGTGTAGGTGAATCCCTGTATTGGCACTGAGTCGAATCAATGCCCCTGTGTTTTGCGGGATTTCGGGTTCATACAACATAATATGCAACATAGGGAGTTCAACTTTTGGTAGATTTATCGGTCAATTTAAAAGGGGTGCAGTTTCAAAACCCCGTGGCCATGGCATCGGGCAATGCGGGTTATGGCATAGAATACCAAGCTGTGAGCGGTTTTTCCAATCGAGATATTGGCGCCGTCTTTTTAAAAGGCACCACGCTTGAGCCCAAATTGGGTAACCAGCCAGAGCGAGTGATGGAAACGCCTTGTGGCTTGATGAACTCGGTTGGGTTGCAAAACCCAGGGGTGGATGCGGTGATTCGAGATTATCTGCCAAGGTTGGATTTAACGGAAACCCGTTTTATCGCCAATATTTCAGGCTCCTCTATTGAAGAGTATCAGGCAGTCACTCGCCGTTTTAATGAAACCGATCTGCCCGCATTGGAAATCAATATCTCCTGCCCGAATGTGAAAAAAGGGGGAGCTGCTTTTGGGAATGATCCAGAGATGGCCGCCAGAGTGGTGGAAGCCTGCCGTGCCGAAACAGATAAACCCTTGATTGTAAAACTCTCACCCAATCAAACCGATATTGCCGAAGGGGCAAGGCGAGTGATTGATGCGGGGGCGGATATGTTGTCGGCCATCAATACGCTGATGGGAATGCAGATTGATATTCATAGCCGTCAACCCACCTTAGGCAATAACCAAGGTGGCCTTTCGGGGCCAGCAATTAAACCTGTGGCACTATTAAAAGTTCATCAGGTTTATCAAGTTGCCAAACAGTATGACATTCCCATTATCGGGCTAGGCGGCATCGCTTCAGCAGAAGATGCCATTGAATTCTTCTTGGCAGGTGCCTCCATAGTCGCCATCGGCACCGCCATCGCCAAAGACCCTTTGTTGGTTAAAAAGGTGGTGAAGGGAATCGAAAAATATATGCAACGACACAATATCGCCAAAGTCAGCGACTTGACAGGCAAGTTAGAATTACATACCAATACAGTATTATGTGGATAAAAGAAAGATGAAAAGTGTAGAAGAACAGTTAGCCTTGATTAAACGGGGTGCAGAAGAGATTTTAGTTGAAAAAGAGTTAATCGAAAAGCTGGAAAGCGGCAAGCCTTTGCGGGTCAAGGCGGGGTTTGATCCGACGGCTCCTGATTTGCATCTTGGACATACGGTGCTGATCAATAAGCTCAAGCAGTTTCAAGATCTAGGGCATGAAATCCTATTTTTGATTGGTGACTTTACCGCTATGATTGGGGATCCAACAGGTAAGAGTGCGACCCGTCCTCCCTTGTCGCCCGAAGAGATTGCGAAAAATGCTGAGACCTATAAAGAGCAGGTGTTTAAAATCCTCGACCCTGAAAAAACCCAAGTGGTATTTAACTCTGAGTGGATGGGCAAAATGAGTGCAGCGGATATGATTCGTTTGGCCTCTACCCAAACAGTTGCCCGTATGTTGGAGCGAAACGACTTTTCAGATCGTTACCAATCAGGCACACCGATTGCGATTCATGAATTTCTCTACCCATTGGTACAGGGGTATGATTCGGTGGCATTGGAAGCGGATATTGAATTGGGTGGAACCGACCAGAAGTTTAACCTGCTCATGGGACGCACCTTACAACAACATTATGGTAAACCCCCACAATGCACCTTGACCATGCCGATTCTAGAAGGGTTGGATGGTGTGCAGAAGATGTCAAAATCTTTAGGGAATTATATCGGCATTCAAGATGCTCCCAATGAGATGTTTGGCAAAGTGATGTCCATCTCGGATGAATTGATGTGGCGTTACTATGAACTGCTCTCCTTTGAGTCACTGGAAAGCATTGAAGCGATGAAGCAGGCGGTGACAGAAGGGGAAAACCCTCGCAACATTAAAATCAAGCTTGCTATGGAGTTGATTGAGCGCTTCCATAATCAAGAAGCGGCCGAAGCAGCCTTAAAAGACTTTGAAACCCGTTTCTCTAAAAATGCCATTCCAGATGAGATGCCAGAAGTAACATTGGAAGCCCCTATGCCCTTGGCAAATGTCCTTAAAGCAGCGGGACTGGTAAATTCCACCTCAGATGGACACCGCATGGTCAAACAAAATGCTGTCAAAATGAACGGCAAGCCATTAACGGATAGCCGAGCCGTCATGGGGCCTTTTGAAAAAGAAGTTTTACAGGTGGGTAAACGCAAATTTGCACGGGTGACCATCAAGTAAAAGCATATTTTGTGTATAGCTCTGTGGATAACTAAGGTATAACCCTGGGCATAAAAGAAGTTATCAAAAAAGTATAAAAAAGAACAAAAAAAGGCTTGAATAAAAAAGGCCAACCCCTATAATACGCATCTCCTCAAGACAGGGGCAGTAAAAAGCCTCGGTTGGAAAGGAAGCAAAAGCTACAAGAAGGCGAGAAAGGAATAAGGCAAAAGCGAAAGCAACAACCT
>Ga0256829_1002722_pt1 | contig 12847 bp, 11 predicted proteins | sample 131447metaG_FD_185979 | JGI IMG/M metagenome (GOLD analysis project Ga0256829, IMG submission 185979) | Hydrothermal vent microbial communities from Lau Basin, Pacific Ocean - 131-447 | ecosystem: Environmental > Aquatic > Marine > Hydrothermal vents | place: Pacific Ocean: Lau Basin | collected... | reverse complement strand
GCTATCAGCGTAAAGGCTTGGCCATGCTTGCATGGCTGGGATTGCTGATCTGTCTGGTTTCGGCATCCAGTGTTCACCATCATGAAGACGGCATTCATCTGTTCCATGTCTGTCAGTTGTGCAGCCTGGAAGAAGTTACTGCACACGGCGCGGCGATTGTAGTCAGCGCTATTCCTGTAATAGAGGACAGGGTGGCAGAGCAAGATGAGGTTTTACATTCTTTAGATGCTATAACCTGTTATTATAAAACTGATATTCGAGGCCCTCCTGCCATTGTCTGAATGAGCTTCCGGTGGGCGCTCAATGATTATCCAATATGGTAATATCGCTTGCAACAAGGCGGCTTGCAACAGAACTCGAGTGCGCCGGATGGCCCGATTGAACCATTCATCCATATTCAGTTTCGCTTGATCCATGACCGATATTATATGGGTCAGCGGTCATCTATTTAACAGGAGAAAAACGTGATACGATCTTTCACAGCAGTCGCATGCCTGCTGCTGGCAGGGCTGCAAATGCCTTTAGCCCATGCATCAGAGGCCAGTAACAACGCTGAAATCAACAGTTTAAAACAACAATTAAAGCAGACTCGTATGCTGCTGGAGCAGATGCAGCAACGCATGGATCATCTGGAGCAGCAGGTTGACCATTATAGCACGGTGACCGCAGCGCAGAAGTCAGCATCCGGCCAGTCTGTTACATCTGCTGCGTTACCTGAGCAACAGAGCCATCCTGTATCCCCGCAGCCGGCAACACCGCCAGGATCAATCATGCCGCAATATGCAGCCAGTGCGGTGCAACCGGCTCTGCCATCGGTATCGGGCGCCAACGAATCCGCCAATGCATTCAATCCTGAAATCAGTGCGGTGCTCAATGGCGGTTATCAGGCATTCAGCCAATCACCATCCGGATTTTCAATTCCGGGCTTCCCCCTCAGCGATGCAGCAGGATTGGGTAAACGCGGTTTGCATCTGAACGAATCTGAACTCGATCTGGCCTCCAATGTTGATAACCTGTTTTATGGCAGTTTAACCGTGTCACTCTCACCTGCGGGCGGAGCCAATGTGGAAGAAGCCTATGTGCAGACTCTAACAGCGCCTTTCGGACTTACATTGAAGGCTGGGCGTTTTTTCTCCGGTATCGGTTATTTGAATCAGTTCCACTCCCACCATGATGATTTTATCGACCGGCCTTTGCCAAACAGGGCATTCTTGAATACACAGTTTGGTGATGATGGCGTACAACTGCGCTGGTTAGCACCGACCGATACCTTTCTGGAATTCGGTGGTGAACTCTATAGCGGTCACGCCTTTCCCGGCGGTGGCGGCGCATTTCGAGGACAGGGTACATGGGATGCATTCATGAATGTAGGTGGTGACATCGGCTACAGCCAGAGCTGGAAGGCGGGTATCTCTTATCTGCAAGCGCGTTCGACAGCGCGAAGTGCATTTGATGCGGCCGGCAATGTGATCGGCAATTTTACCGGCAATAGCCGTTTATGGTTGGCTAATCTGGTCTGGAAATGGGCCCCCAATGGCAATCCGGTCAATCAGAATTTCCGTTTTCAGAGTGAATTTTTCTACCGTCATGAACGCGGTCTGTTTGGCGCAGCCGCAACACCGGGAGCCGCATATCTGGGGCGTCAGTTCGGTTGGTACACCGAAGGTGTTTATCAATTTATGCCGCGCTGGCGTATCGGCTTGCGCCATGCCGAGCTGTTCGCCAACAACAGCGGGGCGGCTGTCATCGCCGCTGGTGTGCTGGATACGCGAGGCCATCGCCCGCGTCGGGATAGTGCGGTACTCGGATTCAGTAATAGCGAGTTTTCACGCATTCGCTTGCAACTGTCGCGTGATGCGACACAGCCCAAAATCGATTACCAGTTGGGGCTGCAATATATCATGTTGATCGGCGCTCACGGTGCGCATCAGTTTTGATGAAATTGTTGCTAAAAAAACAGAAGGAGATTTGATATGAAACGGTATATGCAGAAATTGATGCTAATATTATTGACCAGCGTGGTGATGACGGGATTTGCTTCGCTTGCCGAGGCGAGTGTCCGTATTTTTGCCTGCGAACCGGAATGGGCGGCGCTGGCCACTGAAATCGGCGGTGATGATGTATCCATCTATACCGCCACGCATGCCCTGCAGGATCCACACCATATTCAGGCGCGCCCCAGTCTGATTGCGCGAATGCGGCGCGCTAATCTGGTGATTGCAACCGGCGCGCAACTGGAAATCGGCTGGTTGCCTGTGTTACTGCGGCAAAGCGCCAACCCGGCTGTGCAGCCGGGGCAGGCGGGCAACCTGGCAGCGGCGGATTATGTGCAGAAACTGGATGTGCCGACCCGTATTGACCGGGCGCAGGGAGATATCCACCCGGGCGGCAATCCACATATCCAGACCGACCCTCACAATATCGCCATTGTGGCTGGCGTGCTATTGCATCGCTTGCAGCAGATTGACTCCGATCATGCCGATGCGTATCAGAAGCGCTATAACGATTTTATGAGTCGCTGGAAGCAGGCGATGCAGGCGTGGCAACAGCAGGCGGCGCCACTGCGCGGCATGCGCATGCTGGTGTATCACAAAGGCTGGGCCTACATGATGCGCTGGCTGGGGCTGGTTGAAGCGGACGCGCTGGAACCTGTACCCGGCGTGCCGCCAACTACATCGCACCTTTCATCCCTGCTGGCCAAATTGAAACAACAGCCGGCCGCCATGATTATCTATGCCGCCTATCAGGATCCGCGGGCTGCAGAATGGCTGGCCAGGCGGGCGAATATCAAGGCGGTCAAACTGCCGTTTACCGTGGGTGGCACAGATGCAGCTACCGATCTGTTCGGGCTGTATGATGATACCATCCATCGACTGCTGATGGCGAAACAGGGCCAATAATCGTGCACTGGAATGGGCTCGACGCGGGCATCCTCGGGCCCGCCTTGCTGGCTGGCATGCTGGTGCTGACCACGCATGTGCCGATGGGAATCAAGGTGCTGGAACGCGGTATTGTCTTTATTGATCTGGCCATCGCGCAGGTGGCAGGGGTCGGCATCATTGCTGCGGATATGCTGGGTTTACCGATGCATGGCGCCAGTGTGCAGCTTGTTGCGACAGCGACAGCGATGGCCGGGGCGCTACTGCTGGCCTGGCTGGAAAAGCGTTATGCCGATTCACTGGAAGCATTAATTGGTATTCTGTTTGTGCTGGCTGCCAGTATCAGCATTATTCTATTGAGTAAAAATCCGCATGGTGGAGAATATCTGAAGGATCTGCTGGTTGGCCAGATACTCTGGGTCAATCCGCATGATCTCATCCCGACAGCGGTGATTTATGCCGCTGTGCTGGCGGTTTGGGCCGTATTCCGGGAGCATATCAATGGCATGGTATTTTACCTGTTATTTGCAGTGATAGTGACGGCGTCGGTGCAACTGATCGGCGTTTATCTGGTTTTTGCCAGTTTGATTGTGCCGGCTCTGGCCGTGATGCGGGTGCGGCGTTTCCGGCTGCTGGCCGGTTATGGGCTGGGTAGCGCCGGTTATGCTGTCGGGCTTGTTGTGTCGGCTCTGTTCGATCTGCCGACCGGGGCAATCATTGTGTGCAGTATTGTATTGCTGTCGCTCATATTCGGGCGCTTCTCCAGAGTCAGTTAGTTCTACTTTATCGCATATTGAGGATGCCAATAAAAAAACCGGCACTTACGTTGTGAGACGAAAATGCTTGGAATGTGACAAAGTAGAATTAGGTTTGCGAATTCATCATGAATGAGGATGGGTGCTATGGCTGAAACTGAGACAACAGATCAACGGAGTAGCAGCGATCCAGCGCCGCATATCTGGCACCAATTGATCAACCTGAAACTGGCTGCCCTCGGCCAGCCGACCTGCAAACTCAGAGAGGAGGATTTTGCCTATCTGGCTACCGCCGACAGTGTACTTAAACGTTATGCACGCCTGCGCCGTCTGCTGTCGGATTACCGTTGCCCTGCCGACCAGCGTGTTCAGGATTACCTCAACGCTTATCTGAGCGAAAACGGCGTCGATCAGACGATCGAAATTCCCGGCACAGGTCTGATTGCAGACAAGCCAGGCATGGCTCGCGAAATGTCGCTGCCGTTCAACGGCAACCACTTCCATTCCGACATCATCGACTCTTATCGTCTGCTTCAGGGCGTGCTGCACAATCCAAAAAATGATCGCCGTACCACCAAGGGTGTCTTTCACATCGCCGCCGGCGGCTTGCCTGTGCCGTCGGATAAAAAGGAAGTACCTGTTGCTGTGTTCGGAACACTGATGAAAGAGGCGTTCAACCCGCCTCGCTGGCTGCTGGAATTGCCTGCAACCAGTGAAGAAGAGGACAAGGCTGCGCTATGGATCTCGCTACTGCTCAGACCAACCGTACGTCCCGGGATTGCAGGCGTGCAGCCAGACAAAAGCATGGAAGTGCGTATGTTCGCGCCCGGTGGTCTGGTTGCCAATCTTGATTTTGTGGAATCTATTTTTGGCAATGCCGGTGATCCCTATCTGCCGGAAAATGATGCAGCGTTGGATATCGATCACTGGACCGGTCAAACCGGTTGCATTGTGCTCGCCCCACACCTGGTGGGTATGCGTAAAAAAGCACTTGGCTTGCCGCATGTGGACAAGGCCACAGAGCGTCAGCGCCGTGATGGTATGTGCTGGCAGGATGAAGATGAACTGTATAACGATGGCCATGCCTTTAAACTGGTCTGTCGTGATATGCGGGGTGTAATTGTCACCATTATCGCTGATAACTATTTCGGATACAGCAAGAAAGAGATCAAATCGCATATCAGCTATTCAGCCAACCTGTTCGGCGGTGCTGAAGAGGAACATGCGGGCGGTGCACTTGCCTTTCCACGCTACAATCTCGGTGAAATCTATTTGCCGCATTCCAGCTATATGGTTGAGGGACGAACCTTTTCTGATCTGTGCAGAAGGCTCGCCGATCATATTGAACTCAAACCCGAAGGCTATGCCGTCGACAAGCATTTCCCCGAAATTATTTATGTGCCTGAAGACACTCAGGTCAATATTCACGATCTGTGTGTCAGTTGGCAGGCCGGAACAACTCCGGGCAAGATCAAACTGCTGGCTAAACATACGTTTATTTATCCGAGTGGATTTCGGGTACATATGGAACGTCATCCCAATGCACCGAGCTGGCGGCTGATCGGCACCATCGGCGAGGGTACTTTCTGTCATAAACCGAGCACTGTATCCGGAGGAGGGAAATCTGAAATCTCCAAATCAATTGCTGGCGCGGTGATTTCCGGGCCGACCTACGTCAGTTCGTTTGAAAAGGATATGGCTCAGGTTCGGGTGATTTTTGAGAAGGATTATTCTACTCGCTTTCGTGATCCCGAAGCGCAGGAGCCGGACACCCGCTCGCTGCTCAGCAAACAGCGCAGTCTTGGCTCGGTAGTCAAGCTGCTGACACCCTCGGTGGAAGATTATAACGAAGCATATAACCAATGGCTGGAGAAGATTCCGCAGAATATTCTGGCTTTGGTGTTTATGATCAAGCGTTTCTACCGCACGGCATGGGGAACGAACTGGGACAAGCAGTTCTCTGTCGATATTGTGAATGGCCATTCAGGCCATGAGCTGCGCCTGCACGGTCGCAGACTGATGGCCAGCTACCTGCGCGTCGGGTTCGGTACCGATGGCAGCTGGCGTTTGTTCAAGCTGCGTCAGGATTTTATCGGTGCGGATAAATTACAGATGGAGGACGATATCACCGCCTCGAATGTGATTCCGGCCAGTTACGTGGACGGGCTCAATCCGGAATTTGATCACCCGAGTATCAAGATCACGGCCAACTGCGAAAATCGGCTGTTCCAGCGGCCGGATGAAGCGGTCAATCGCGGCGCCGACCTGCAGACTGAATCCGATCTCTCCACGGGTAACAGTTTTATCTCCAACTTCGAACCGATGCAGCGGGATGATGCCCGCGAGATGATCGAGGATGTGGTGCACTTCGAGGAGTTCGGTCCACCCATGCAGGCGTTTATTCACCGCGCTGCAGGCATGGACGAATCACTCTATTTCGTCTCATCGGCGCATCCACGGCTGGTCAATGGCGAGCCCAGCAAGAATGTGCGCTACCTGCAGGATCGTCCCGACCTCGCCGATCCGCGTGCACCTTATCTGGCCGAAGTCAGCACCCGCCTGAAGCGCGGTCTGGAGGCGGAACAGCCGGTACACTTCCCGGTCAATGCCGTACTCACCGGGCGTCGCAACAATCCGTCGGAGCCGGGCATTCGGCCGCTCGCAGTCTATAACCCGATCCATTATCAGGAGCTGCCGGAGCTGTTTATGGACTTTATCTGCAGCCTCACCGGCAAATCGCCCTCAACCACGGGGGCCGGTTCGGAAGGGGCGTTGACCAAGGGGCCGTTCAACGCGCTCTCGGCTACGGCAGATCTCAATAATGCGCTGGTCTCCATGATACTCTGCGGTTACGACGGATACTCCACAGCCGCCGGCTATATCGGCGCAAACAGACGCATTGATCACGATATCAGTATGCTCATTCCCGAGATATGGTGCCGCCTGCCGGCCTATGTGCAGAAATCGTCCTACATGATTGAACATGGCTTTCTGGAAAAGCTCGACGATTTCGAATATAAGGGTAAAACCGTGCTCGCAAGCCGCTTGGGCTACCGTATGACCGAACGTTTTGTGCACGATCATTTCGGCAAAATCTTTGATCGACCCATGGCTGTGTTTGATGAGGAGATGCTCAAACCGGAAACGCAGGGCATGGCGGAATTTGTCGACGGCATCAACAATATTTGCGAGGCCCAGCAACGTGTCGCTCAGGATTATTTCCTCGATGGTTCCATCGAGGATGCCTGCCCGCCGCTGAAAGCGCTGCTGCACATCATGGCTGACGGTGAATATGAGGGCATGCGTGTGGAAGATCCTGCGCTCCGCTGCATGTTTACGCGTGCATACCTGCTGCAAAGCGATTGGTATCAGGAACGCCTTGAGATCAAGCAGGCGCGTGATAAACAGCTCTGGCTACAGCATCGGGATTATCTGGCAAAACAGATTCAGGAACTCGACGAAGATGAAATTGTCCGACAGCAGCGACTCGCTGAACGTATCAGCGAAGCCGACAGGATTATTGATGTCGTGTCAGGCAGTGACTACCTGCAACGGCTCACAGGCACCCTGGGGGCCGACTGGATTTGTCGGCAAGCACAGGTCTGAATGGCGCCAGGAGTCTGTCAAACCGGCTTTAATTAACGCTTTGTCGGGAATCGGTGGCAGGTGATGAGAGTTTTTTTTCCTGTTCGGCGAGTAGCTGTTCCAGTTCTCTGTTTCTGGCCTGTAGCTGTTCAATATGTCGTGCGTTGGAGATGGCGACGGCGCAGGCCGATGCCAGTGTCCGCACCATGGTTTCATCGATAGATGTAAATGGCCTGCCATCCGCCTTTTCGGTCAGATAGATCACCCCTTGTACATCGTCGCCGAACATGATCGGAGCGCCCAGGAATGTTTTCATCGTGGCATGATCGGGCGGAAAACCGGCTGATTTCAGGTGTGCTGCGATATCATCAATACGTACCACTTCATGCTGATTCCACATCAGGCCCAGCAAACCGATCCCCTCTGGTGCCTGACTGTTCAGCCTGTCCAGTTCATCATCTGTCATGCCCAGTGGAATATAGTGTTTTTTACCTGTTTCAATGTAGGAGATCATGGCATAGCGGGCACCGGTCAACTGCATCGACAGTTCACCGACATGATGCAGGATTGGTTTTAATGCAACACCCTGAGCCAGCGCAATCACAGCCTGAGAGAGTTGATCCTGTTGTCTGGCCAGTTGTCGTTCCATTTTCGTATATTTGAACATGCATAACCTCCAAAGCGGCAACGCATTGTAGATGGATTGAGTCAGCCTGCCAATTTAAAACAGATTTAAAACAGACGATGAATAAATTTTTATGTCGTCAAGGCATATGTGATTCCGTAACCGGCGGACAATAGCCATGCAAATAGTATGGTAGCCAGAATGAAGGGTTTAATGCCAACGCCTTTGAGTTTTCCCAGATTCGTCTCCATGCCCAACGCGGTCATGGCCATGGTCAACAGGAATTGATCAGCCTGTTGCACCATATTCACCCATGCCTGCGGCAGCCAGTGCGTGGAGTTGAACAGCACCGTGGCCAGAAATCCCAGTGCAAACCAGGGAATGGTAATCGCGCGCTCCTCACCGCTATGCTGATCCGTGCTGCTGCGCGCCCACCACCAGCCGACCAGCAATAGCGCCGGTACAATCAACATCACCCGCGTCATTTTTACAATGACGGCATCGTTGCATACATCCCGACTGATATCGCTGGCAGCGCCCACTACCTGGGCGACCTCATGCACGGTTGCACCGATATAGATACCCCAGCCGTGGACATTGAGATCAAGCACGCCAAGCTGAAACAGGAAGGGGTAGATTATCATGGCGGCGGTTCCGAACAGCACCACCGTGGCGACAGCCGCACTGGTTTGATGCCCTTTGGCTTTGACAACCGGTTCAAAGGCCATAATAGCCGCCGCACCGCAGATAGCGCTGCCGGCTCCGGTCAACATGGCTGTCTGCCGATCCATGCCGAGCAGACGCACGCCGATCACATAAGCCAGCAGCAGCGTGGTGGTCATCATGATTGCAGCCGTTGCAAAGCCTGCCCAGCCGATGGTGATCAGCTCCTGCAGGGTGATATAGAAGCCGTACAGGATCACCGCCAGGCGCAGGATTTTACGGGCCGTGAAGCTGATGCCGGGCAACCATGCCTGCGGCAGCCGGTGGTGCAGTGTGTTGGCATACATGATACCCAGTAAAATGCCGACAATCAGCGGGCTGATGCCGAGTTGATGTAGCCATGGCCACTGACTGATCTGCATGGCGGCCAGAGCAAACAGGGTGACAAACAGGATGCCGTTGATGCTGTCTGCACGATGATTTCGACTGAACACAGCCACCTCCACGGTCTAAATATGAAACAAACGTATCTATTCTGTCAGACCATCATCCCCGAGTGAATTCATCGGGAATCCAGGGGTGAAGCCGGTACAATCATCTTGTTGAACAGATACATAATAACCGGAGGCGAATCTATGGTGGTGTATTCATTATGAATAATGATAAATAATAATATAAAATATTATTATTAGTGATATATTGCGTCTATGAAACTGAATCCGGACCAACTTCTCAGCTTTGTGATGCTGGTGCAGAGCGGCAGCGTCAGTGCGGCGGCAGAAGCGCGCCACCTGACCCAGCCGGCGATTTCCAATCAACTGAAGCGGTTGCAGGAGTGTGTCGGGATGTCGCTATATCGTCGGCAGGGGCGCGGCGTGGTGTTAACCGGAGCGGGGGAGGCGTTTTACCGTTATGCACTTGCGGTGCAGCAATCCTTGCAGGAGGCTGAAAGCTTCGCCGATACGCTGAACGGGCTGGATGCCGGTCGTGTCTATCTTGCAGCCAGCCAGACCATTGCCGGCTCACTGCTGCCGGCGGCGCTGGTGGCGTTTCAAAAGCTGGCGCCGCATGTCGAGGTGTTTGTCGAAAGCTGCAATAGCCGGCAGGTGTTTGCCCGTATCGCCGAGCATGATCTCGGTCTGGTGGAGAGTCCGCTGCTGGCATCAGTGCCCGAATGTTGCCGGGTTGTGGCGCTCGGGCAGGATCGCATTGTAGCCGTGATGAGGAACGATCATGCACTGGTTGCGCATGAAGCCATCAGGCTCGAGGATTTGGCCAAATACCCGTTAATCTGGCGCGAATCCGGCTCAGGCACGCGGGATGTGCTGGAGCAGACCTTTATCGCAGCACTTGGCCATCGGCCGGAAGTTCACCTCTGCCTTGGCGGGGTATCGGCGGTGCTGGAGGCGGTGCGTCAGGGATTGGGAATCGGGGTGGTGTCGCAGTTCTGCCTGCCGACAGGGGAGCAGATACTGACCACGCGTGCGCTGCAGCCGCAATTGCACCGTCCGATGAGCCTGTTGCTACCCGCCCATGCATCTCCGGTTGCGAAAAAATTTGCTGATTTTCTTGCGCCCTGCTTGCAAGCGCGCTTAAATCATGCTCCGGTATAGCAGACGGAACAGATTTACATCATACAACGGAACAGACTGACTATACGGAAGTGAGGCATATATGACAGACAGAATAGCACGTTACTTTGGTGCCGGAGCAGCCGGTGGTTTCTTGAACAGCATGGTGGTCTGGCTTTTCGGCAGTCTTGGACTCAGCGCAGCACTTGGCGTGGCTATTGCGCCGCATTTGAGTCCCGGCTGGCTCTATCCAAGAGTTGTATGGGGCGGCATTTGGGGCGTTTTGCTATTTCTTCCTGTTTGCCCGATCAGGCCATGGTTGCGCGCATTTTTGTTGAGTCTCGGGCCGACACTGGTTCAGTTGCTCATCGTGTTTCCCTTAAAAGCCGGCAAAGGCATGGCCGGCATTGATCTGGGTTTGTTGACTCCACTATTGGTAATTTTCTTCAACTGGGTATGGGGCGTCACGGCGCTGTTTTTCAGCTCCGAATTCAGTCGCAGGAACTGAAACTGGCCATCTCTATTTGATCTAGGGACAGTTTTGCGGTTGCAGTGAAAGATGCATCGTGCAAACTTGCCGTACAGAAAATCATAAGGAGATCATGATGGCGAATGAAATGAAAGCCAAAGGAATGAAAGCCAAAGGAATGAAAGATTTTGTTGCAGAAGCAAGGTCTAGGGTGGCAGAGGTATCCACTGAACACGTGGCGGCACTGCCCGAGGGCTCGGCTTTATTGCTGGATGTGCGTGAACCGGGCGAATTTCAGGCTGGATTTCTGCCCGGTGCAATCAATGTGCCGCGCGGCTTGCTGGAGGCAAAAGCAGACCCGGCGATGCCGCCGCACGATGTCCGGCTGGCAGATCGTGATCAGACCATTATTGCTTATTGTGCCAGTGGCGCGCGCAGCCTGCTGGCTGCGTCAACATTGCAGGAGATGGGATTTAAGAATGTCAAATCAATGGCGGGCGGTTTCGGTGCCTGGCACGGTGCCTGGCAGCAGGAAGATCGCGATATCGTTGAAACTTAAAGGCCTGCCGATCAGGGGGGGGGGCAGGCCTTCGTAGTATCGTTTTCACTGGCATGGCGACTCATAATGAACTGAACCCGGCATTAAGGTGGGCGTAGCAACCTGGTATCAGATATCCCGTTAAGGCGGAATTCACACAACCAGGATAGACAGACTCCCGTTCATTTTATATCGGCCCAGACTTATAAGCCCCATAGCCAGTGTAACGTGTTTCATTTCCTTGTGATAGTATATCTATCGTCATCAAAATCTGTAACTTTAATTTTTTCAGGAGTACTTAATGTTACTTTATGATGCAGCCAGACCGAATCCTCGTGCCGTACGTATGTTCCTGCTGGAAAAGGGGGTAAGCCTGTCCAGCCGGGATATGGATGTTGATGGCGGAGAAAATCGTCGGGCTAATTTTGTCGCCCGCAATCCGGGCGGACAGGTGCCTGTGCTTGAACTGGATAACGGTACATGGCTGGCGGAGTCCGGCGCAATTTTGCAATATCTGGAAGAGCAATATCCAGAACCTGTATTGATTGGCGCGACCGCCGAAGAACGGGCCATCGCGCGCATGTGGCAGCGGCGCATCGAGCGCAGAATCACTGAACCGCTTTATGCAGCCTTCCATTATGGTCCGGCACTTGAAATGTATAGAAGCCGAATGGTAGTACTACCGGAATGTGCAGATGCTTTTAAAACGCTGATGTATGATGGTCTGTCATGGCTCGATGGCCTGCTTGGTGATAGCGAAACGATCATTCCCGGCAGGTTTTCAGCGGCCGATATCACGCTCTTTGTGGCGCTTGATTTCGCCGATAGCATCGGTTGGCATCTTGAGCCGGAAATCACACAGATCCATCGCTGGTTTGCCGCCACTGCGGCTCGGCCATCGGCAGCGGCCAGCCTGCATCAAAAGTCTGCACAGACCGGGGTTCATTATTGAGAACCCGGCTGAACGATGTTCTTTCCCATCTGAAATCAGAAAACATCACGCTGGCGAAAGGTGACTACCTGTTTGATCAGGGTGATCAGGTTGTCAGTTTTCACTATGTCACATCCGGAAAAATAAAGCTGACGAGAAACACGATCGAAGGTAGTCAGGCACTTATTTATGTGGCGTTGTCGGGTGAAACACTGGCCGAGGCATCGCTGTTTTTTGATCAGTATCACTGTTCCGCAGTTGCTGATTTGGAATCGGAGATTGTGGCTTACAGGAAATCAACGCTACTGGCTCATCTTGAGCAGCATCCGGCTGCGATGAAAGATTTTCTGAAGCTGTTTGCCGGCCAGGTCCGGGATTTAAGAGCCATCAATGAAATCAAGAATATTCGTGCGGCGAAAGAGCGTATTCTGGCGTTCATTCGCCATGCTATGAATGAGCATCAGGAGCTGTATCTGGAGATGTCACTCAAAGATGTGGCTTATCAAATCGGCCTGGCCCATGAAACATTTTATCGGGAACTAAAAAAGCTGGAACAAGCCAAGCTACTGATACGGCATGATGGATATATAAAATTATTGTAACTACCCAGTTTGACACCACGCATCATGAGAAAATTCTTGGAAGCTCGACTTCAGTCGCGCCAACAGCATGTTTGACGAAGCCGCTATCGCGGAGAGTGGATACGTTTTAATTTGAACAATGTAGCGTAGACAGAGTCAAAGTATATCCTTGTACGTTACTCTACATTTTTTGGTGGGTAGAAGAAGTAAATTTCCCGCCCTTATTTGCGTTCATTCGTGTGCATTCGCG
>Ga0256829_1002721_pt1 | contig 12849 bp, 14 predicted proteins | sample 131447metaG_FD_185979 | JGI IMG/M metagenome (GOLD analysis project Ga0256829, IMG submission 185979) | Hydrothermal vent microbial communities from Lau Basin, Pacific Ocean - 131-447 | ecosystem: Environmental > Aquatic > Marine > Hydrothermal vents | place: Pacific Ocean: Lau Basin | collected... | reverse complement strand
TATAGCAGGTGCAAATATACAAAGCCAAAAAAGCACAACCCTAAATGTAGATGGCAACTTAAATGTAAGCTCGCTTCAAGATGAAGAGAAAAACAAAGAACTATCTATAGACGCAGGTGTAGGCTTTAATAAAGATGGTAAAAATGCAAACGCTTCGTTTAATAAAAGCAAAGGTAACTATAAAGCAGTAACAAACCAAACAACAATAGGCTCTAAAGGCACACTAACAATTAACACCAAAAACAACACAAACCTAAAAGGGGCACTGCTAAAAGGAGAAAAAGGAAGCAGCCTAAATACAGGCACACTAACCTACCAAAACATAAAAAACCAAGCAACCTACAACTCAACAGGTGCAGGAGTAAGCTATAACACCAAAGATAAAACAAACTTAAGTAGCTCTCTCCCTCAAAATATAAAAAAGAGCCAAAGCACAAAAGCAACTATAGATAACAATATAAAAGTAACAATAAACAGTAAAACTAAACAAACACAAGATATAACAAAAATAAACCACAACACAAAAGATGCATCTTATACCCTAACTAAAATAGACACCCAGGCTCTACAAATAAGAGAAGATTTAGCCAATAAAACAGCAAAAGAGGGCTTTAAAGCAGTAGGCGATTATGCTATGAAACAAGCAGCCAAAGGCGATAAAGCTTGGGAAAAAAGATGCTAGCCTTTAGCCTTAAACCCCTCTGTACTCTTGCAGTACTTTTTTAAAATACAGCCATTACATTCTGAATTTATCGACTTGCATTTATAGCGACCGAAGAGTACCATGGCTTGGTGTAGTTGGTGGAGGTTGGTTTTGAATTTTTTGGCTAAGTCGGCTTCGGTGCCTTTGGCGGTTGTAGATTTACTAAGTCCTAAGCGGTGGGCTACGCGGAATACATGGGTGTCTACTGCCATAAGGTTTGCTCCTGTGTACTCTATTAGTACAACATTTGCTGTCTTTTGTCCTACTCCGGCTAGTTTGATCAACTCTTTTTGTTCTAGCGGTATTTCGCCGTTAAACTTCTCTTCTACCATTTTTGCTAAAGATATTAGATTTTTTGCTTTATTGTTGAAAAAAGAGCAACTTTTTATTATCTCTTTAACATCGTCTAAATTGGCATTTGCCAACTCTTTTGTACTTGGGTATTTAGCAAAGAGTGCCGGTGTTATGATATTAACGCGTTTATCTGTACATTGAGCAGATAGTAGTACAGAAACTATTAATTCGTAGAGATTTTTATAATTTAACTCTGTTACAGAGTTTGGGTAATTTTTTAAAAATATCTTTTTTATCTCTTCTATCTCTTGCTTAGTTGCTAATTTTGGGTATTTTGGGTATTTTGTTATTTTTTTTGTCATTTTTACCTACATTAATGAATTATTTCAAATTTCACTAGTATACTATCATTAAAATTTTCAAGAATTGTTTAAGGAGAGTTAATGAATTTAATAAAAAGTGCAGTTTTAACAACAATGTTAACTGCAAGCTCATTAATGAGTGCTGAGGTTTTGGCAACTGTTAATGGAAAGGCTATTAATAAAAGTGATGTGAATTCAATATTAAAAACACAACATATGAGTTTTGATAAGTTGTCAAAGACACAACAAAAGCAGATTTTAAATAAATTAATAGAAAGAGAATTACTTGAAAAAGTTGCTTCTAAGTCTGGTGTAGAAAAAGATCCAGATTACATAAAAGCATTAAATAATTACAAGAAAGATTTAGAAATCAGAGTATGGATGGATAAAATTTATAAAAGAACTCTAATAAGTGATTCTGAAGCAAATAAGTATTATCAAGAGCATAAAAAGCAATTTGTAACCCCTGCTGAAGTTCACGCCAGACATATTTTAGTTAAAACTGAAAAAGAGGCAAAAGATATAATTGCACAGCTTAGTAAACTTAAAGGTGATGTGTTAAAGAAAAAGTTTATTGAATTAGCAAAAGAGAAATCTACAGGACCATCTGGTAGAAATGGTGGAGATTTGGGTTATTTCGGAAAAGGGCAGATGGTAAAACCATTTAGCGATGCAGTATTTGCTATGCAAAAAGGAGAAATTACAAAAGAGCCTGTTAAGACTCAGTTTGGATATCATGTAATTTATTTAGAAGACAAAAAGCCTGCTGGTACTTCTAGTTTTGAGGATGTTAAAAATAAAATAATCGCTAGAATGAGACAAGAGCAGTTTAGTAAAACTATTAAAAATACTATAGAAAATCAAAAAAAGAGTGCTAAAATTACTTCTACTATTAAATTAGATAATAATTCTAGCAAATAGTAATTATTTACGATTTGTTCACAAATTTTGTATATAATTACACGATATAATATATAAGGAGACTTAATGAAAAAATTAATTACTGCTTTTGCAGTTATCGCGGCGTTAACAACATCTACAATTACGGCTAAAGTTATTGGTAGTGTAAATGGTTACTCTATTACAGAGAAAGAGGCTAATAATCTTTTAAAAGTTTTAACACATGGAAAGGTTAAATATTCTCAACTTAAACCTAAAGATAAAAAAGAGATTGTTAAGAGACTAGCAGTAGATAAGCTTGTAATTAAGACAGCTTATAGAAGCCTAAGCAAAAAAGAGAGAGATTTTGTAATTGCAAATGCTTGGATGGCTAAAAAGATTAGAGGCGTAAAAGTAACAAATAGTGAAGCAAAAAAAGCTTACAATGCAAATAAGCAGTTATTTAAGAAAAATGGTAAGATAGTTCCATTCTCAAAAGTTAAAAATTTAATTAAAATGCAACTTAAGCAGAAAAAAGTTGTAGATAGAATGATGAAAAAAGCGAAAATTGTAGTAAAATAGTAAATAAACTTTAACTTGAAGGATATAGCGTGAGTCAAAAAATATCTGACTTTGTAAAACCAGGTGTAGTAAGTGGAGATGACCTTCAAAAGATTTTTGAAATTGCAAAGGAGAACAACTTTGCAATTCCTGCTGTTAATGTAGTAGGAACAGACTCAATAAATGCAGTTTTAGAAGCAGCTGCTAAAGTAAACTCCCCAATTATAGTACAATTTAGTAATGGTGGTGCAAGTTTTTATGCTGGGAAAGGTTTAAAAACTGATAATGCAGCAGTTTTAGGTGCAGTTAGTGGTGCCAAACATGTGCATACTTTAGCAGAGGCTTATGGTGTACCTGTAATTTTACATACAGACCACGCTGCAAGAAAGCTTTTACCGTGGATAGATGGATTAATAGAAGCTAGCAAAGAGCACTTTAAAGCTACTGGAAAACCACTATTTAGCTCGCATATGATTGACCTCTCTGAAGAGTCATTAGAAGAGAATCTATCTACTTGCGAAGAGTATTTAAAGAAACTTGACCCACTAGGTATGACACTAGAGATAGAGCTAGGAATTACTGGTGGTGAAGAGGATGGTGTAGATAATACTAATGTAGATAATGCTGCACTTTATACTCAGCCAGAAGAGGTATTCGAAGCTTACAGCAGACTTAGTAAAATTAGTCCACGCTTTACAATAGCTGCATCGTTTGGTAATGTACATGGTGTTTATAAACCTGGTAATGTGCAATTAGAGCCAAAAATTTTAGATAATTCTCAAAAGTATATTAAAGAGAAGCTATCATTAGATGTAGATAAGCCAGTAAACTTTGTTTTCCATGGTGGTAGTGGTTCCAAGCCAGAAGAGATTAGCGAGGCTATTAGTTATGGTGCTATTAAGATGAATATAGATACCGACACTCAATGGGCTTATTGGGATGGTGTAAAAAACTATGTATCTAAATACCACGACTATTTGCAAGGGCAAATTGGTAACCCAGAGGGTGAAGATAAGCCAAATAAAAACTACTACGACCCAAGAAAATGGCTAAGAGCCGGCGAAGAGAGTATGCGAGATAGAGTTATAAAAGCATACGAAGAACTAAACTGTATCGATATATATTAGCTTTAATGTAGGGTGCAGACCTATGTGTCTGCCCATTTACACTAATTGCTACATATTATTATCGCACTTATAATAAAATGAATTTAAACTTCAAAATCCCAACCCCAATAGAGCAATACACCTTTAAAAACAAAACCTTTTTAGTTAAAAGAGATGACTTAATAAGCCAAGATTTTAGCGGTAACAAAGCTAGAAAAATAGATTGGTATTTAGACAATTTACCTAAAAATTTAGAAACTATAGTTAGTTATGGCTCTGTGCAGTCTAATGCTATGTACTCTCTTGCTAAATTTTGTAATTTGTTAGGTTTACAATTTAGATATTATGTAAATCATATTCCCAGTTTTTTAAAAGCTAATTCAGTGGGTAACTATAAAATGGTACTAGATTTAGGGGCTGATATTATAGAGGGTTATAATAGCTTAGAAGTTGGAGAAAATGAGCTATATATAAAAGAGGGAATAGCTACAAAAGAAGCATATAGCGGTATCGAGAAGTTGGCATTGGAACTTATTGAACAACTTGATGGCAAAGAGTATCAAGTTTTTTTGCCATCTGGTACTGGAACTACTGCTCTTTTTTTATCTAAAGCTTTGAAAGTACACAGTTCTGACAATATAAAAGTATTTACAGTACCAGTAGTTGGTAGTAAAGAGTACTTGTTAGAGCAATTTAAAGAGTTAGAAGAAGATGAAAACTACTACCCAATTATAATAGATACAAAAAAACGGTACCATTTTGGTAAGCTTTATAGAGAGTTTTATCTTCTTTGGTTAGAATTACAAAACGAGATAGGTTTAGAGTTCGATATGCTTTATGACCCAAAGGGCTGGATGGCACTTTTAGAGCATATCGATAAATTTGATAACTTAGTATATATACACCAAGGCGGTATTTTGGGTAATACCACAATGCTTGAAAGATATAAGAGGAAATATGAAGAAACTTTCATATTTCAAAAACATAAATAAAACAAAATTATGAAAGTTTCTCTCGCCAACGGCGAAGCTTTAGTGAGAGGAATTTTTAAGAAGCTTTGCTTATTGAAAAGGAGATTTATAAGTGAAAATAGTAAATAGTAGCGATAGTAGTTTTAACGCAGAGTTTAACGAACTGCTAAATCGTGGTAAGATGGATATAGATAGTGTTAGTAAAATTGTGCAAGATTTGCTTAACGAAATTAAGAACGATGGCAACTCTGCTCTAAAGAGCCAAATTGCAAGGTTTGACAGATGGCAACCGCAAGAAGATAGTGAGCTAAAAGTAGATGTTGCCGATATGGCTAAAGCGTATGAAAATATAGATAGCAAGCTAAAAGAGGCTCTGCACTTAGCATACGATAGAATAAAAGCATATCACGAAAAGCTGATGCCAGAGACTTGGACATACAAAGAGGAGAGCGGCACTATTTTAGGACAAAAAGTAACCGCAGTTGATAGAGCAGGGCTTTATATCCCAGGTGGTAAAGCGGCATACCCTAGTAGTCTGCTTATGAATGCAATACCAGCAATAGTAGCAGGAGTAGAAGAGATAGTAGTTTGCACACCAGCACCCGATAACGAGCTAAACGAGCTTTTACTTGCAGCGTGCCATATTTGTAATTTGAAGCATGTATATAGAGTAGGTGGGGCAAGTGCTATTGGGGCAATGGCTTTTGGTACCGAGACAATACCAAAGGTAGATGTAATTACAGGCCCAGGTAATATATTTGTAGCAACAGCTAAAAAGCTTGTATATGGTGAAGTAAATATAGATATGATAGCAGGCCCTAGCGAAATTGGCGTAATTGCAGATGCAACAGCAAGAGAAGATTACTTAGCAATCGATTTACTAAGCCAAGCAGAGCATGACGAAATGGCAAGCTCTATATTGATTACAGATAGCGAAGAGTTAGCACAAAAAGTTAGTGCAAAAGTAGAAGAGTTTGTAAACGATTTAAGCCGTAAAGAGATTGCAAAAAAATCTATTAACGAGCGTGGGGCGATTATCGTAACAAAAGATATTAATGAAGCGATAGATTTAATGAACCAAATAGCACCAGAGCATTTAGAAGTAGTAACAAAAGAGCCATTTGCCTTGTTAGACAAGATAAAACATGCAGGTGCAATTTTCTTAGGTGAATACACACCAGAACCAATAGGCGACTATTTAGCTGGTCCTAACCATACCCTGCCAACTGGCGGAACAGCAAAGTTTTATTCTCCACTAAGTGTAGATAACTTTTTAAAGAAAAGCTCTATAATTTCGATGAGCAAAGAGGGGATTAACCAAATAGGCAAAGAGTGTGCCTTAATCGCAGATACCGAAGGGTTAACAGCACATGCTCAGAGTGTTAGAATTAGATTAAAAGATTAAAGGAGAACTTATGTTACCAGATATTTTAACAAATAAAGTTACCACAAAAAGTGGTAAAAAGGTTACTTATTTAGCGGGGTGGGTTACTTTTATACTATCTATGGCTTTAGCTATTGGCACTTGGAATCCAACAAGACATGATTTTGTGCATTACGTTACAAGTAATTTTGATAATATATTGAGTGGTTTTACTCCATTTTTTATTTTAATTATGCTTGCACTTTGGCTTTTAGCTCTTAAATCTATGTTACAGAGTCTTGGTTTTTTGGGTATGAGTATTACACTTATAATCATTATTGCTTTTGTTTGGGGTTTGCAACAGTATAATATTATAAATGTAACTGATTTAAATCAGTTAGGATGGGTTGCAACTATTGCTATTGGTTTTATTATTTGGTTTGGGCTTAATGCCTCTATTTTTTGGAAAAAACTTACTGGTGTTTATACTACAGATGCTACAGCTGAAGATATAGATGGTTAAAAGACTCAAGAGAGTCTTTTAATTTTTTAAAATTAATCTTTTTTACTTGCATTTGCTAAACTTAGTAGCATAATGCCATCGAATAGTAAGCTAATCCCTACAAATATCCCAACTAACCACATAGTTTTAATAGGATTTGGAATAGCATAGATAAAATAGATTCCTAATGCTAATGATAAGATAGCATTCAACAGAACTATCCACCATACACCCTCGGGTTTTATACTAAAAGCTAAAGAGAAGTTAATTACACTATCCATAAAAAAGTATATTGCAAATAGGATACCTAAGGTGATAACACCGCTGATTGGGTCTATTATTACTAAAGCTCCTACTACTAAATAGAGTAAAGATTTTAACCATCCTAGCAAATCTTTTTTGTTAATTTGCCATGTTTGAATAGCAATAAATATACCTGCAAAAAGCATTAACCAGCCAATAAATAGAGCTGAAGTTAATGACATCATATTAGGAAAAACAATTCCTAATGCACCTAAAATAATAAATAATACACCGTAGATTTTACTATATTTAGCAAACTTGTCGGTAATATCTTTATTATTTGCAAAAATTTTATAGTTAAGCATTTTAATCCTCCTGCCTTATAGTTATAGAGTCAAGTCTAAAATTTTAGAACTTTTTTCAAAAAGTTTATTATTTTTTAAATGTTTTTAGAGCTTTCTCTTTAAACTCTTTTAGTTTTGCTTTTAAATCTTCGAAAAGTTTCTCTGCTTTGTTTTTACCTTTAATCTCTTTTTCCACATTTGAGATTGCATCATTTAGCACTTTATAAGTTGTATCAGAACTGCTTGTATAACCTAAAGCTTCATCTTTTTTAAGCTCCGCTTTTGCTTGCTCTAAATGTGAAAGTGCTAATTTTTTATCAGTTTTAGCAATTTTACTTGCTGCATCAATTAGTGTTTGAGCTTCTAAAATACCTATTGGTGTTACATCTGTTACTGTTATAAATGTATTTAATGTAGCCAATAATACTTTTTTAGCCTCTTCTGTTTTACCTGATTGTAAGTATTTTGCTGCTTGTTTTAATGCTGCTGGATAAGTTGCTAATGGTAAATTTGTAGTAGATACATCTATTTCATCTACCAATGCAGATAGAATATGTCTTGCATCTTGCACTCTTTTATTGTCTAGCATTGCAACTGTTGTAATTACAGCATTTTGTGCATCATAAGCTGTACCTACAAACTCTTGTACTACAACTTTACTATCTACAGGAATAAGTGCTGGTGCTTTTGGGTTGCTTAATACAACTTCAATTTTACCAATCGCATTCTCTAACTCTTTTTTAGCTTTGTTAGTATCTTTTTTATTTAATGCTACCAAAACATTAGTTACTGATTTAATTGACTCAACTGCCTCTTTTACAACTTTTATATCATCTTTTTTTGTGTTAGCATCTTTTTTTGCTTTACTTATGGCAGATGCAGTAACATCTTTTGTTGATGCTTTTGCATCTAATGCCATCGCATTTGTTCCCAAAAGTGAAATTGCTACTAATGATGATAGTAGTGTTTTTTTCATTTTGTAACTCCTTGTGTTAATTTTTATATCAAGCAGAATTTTATTCTTTTTCTTAAGTTTCTTTTGCTACATAAGTTGCAATTTTTTTCTATTAACTGTATAATCTCATTTAAAAAGGCAAAAAATACAATTAAAAGATTTAGATAGTTATATTATAGAGGATATAGAGAGCGACGACCACACATCTGATTTTAATAAAAGAGATAAATACTTTGGATTAATACTTAGGCTTCCTAAAGAAGAGGATAGAGTTACTATTAAATCTTACGCATTTTATAACGTCCCCTTATTTATCTTTATAGCTGACAATGCAAATTACAATTTTGCCCTGCGGTGGGTTGGTGCAATACCTTATGGTGATAAATTAGGGCACGCCACTCTTTATGGAGTTATGGCAATGCTTTTAAATTATGGCTTATCTTACAAAAAAGTTAAAGGTATGCAACTTGGTGCGATAATTGTACTTAGCTTTGCGATTATAGAAGAGTTTAGCCAAATTTACATTACATCTCGTACATTTGATTTGTATGATATTTTGGCTGATATTGTGGGTGTGATACTCTTTAGTAAGTTAAAAAGATAGCCAGAGACTTATTGCTAGCTATCTTGTCCATCAGTTTTTAACTGCTCATCCATCCACCCTTGCATCATCCCCAGTTGCATACCTATTAAGTCTATGTCGGCTCTTTTGGCTTTTGGTGATTTTTTCCAAACAGCTGTAAAGTCGTCGCACATTGAGTTGTTTACACTCTCTACTAAATATTCGGCGTAATCTCGCACGCTCTCTACCTCTTTGGTTTCGCCTGTTTCGCTGTTTTTTATTTTGATTATAAAACCATCATCTAAAGATTCTATTTCTGCTTCGATAGTAAGGAGTGCTCTGTTATCTGACATTATAAGCCTTTTTTAATATAAGTATAACAAAAAATAGAGAGAAAGTAGTTATAAATTGTAAGCCCCAAGTAGAAATTGGGGCGAGTGTTACGATATTAGTAGCTATTGATTAGTAAATTAACATCTACAGGTCCAATTTTTAAGTGTTTTCGAACTGGTCTATCCTCTCTATATATTGGGCGATTGATATTAATATTGCCTCTTCTAAAGTTTATAGTTTGGCGATTTGTTATACCTGTATTAATATTTTTAGCTCTTAAATCTAACTGCAGAGTTTTGTATCTGTTAGCTCTTGCATTGTAGTTGTATCCTCTAATGGTTGCATTTACTACTAAGTTGCCCTTGTACCATGTAATATGTAGAGCATTACCGTAATATTTAGCTCTTGCAAGTCCTAATGATTTTTGACCTCTTGGTGTATTTTTCCAAGCTCTTACATATAAGTTGCCATCTACATCTCTTACTGTCAATTTAGATATTGCACTAAATGCACCTGTACTTCGCCAATTGCCTACATATCTTTTTTTAATAGATTTTGTTACTGCACTTTTTTTTGTAAAGATAAAGCTTCTGGTAATAACTGTACGTTTAGAAGTATTTATCTTTTTTTCGTAAACTTTTATTTTTGCACTATTTATTGGCTTAATATATAGTACTAAGTTTTTATCTCCAAATCCCCAAGCTTCATATAGTCCATTATTGGTGCTTGTTGTATTTTTAGATTTTAGTTTTACTCTTTGGTTTCCTCTTTTGATATATGGGGCAACTGTTGTTCCGCTTATTTTTAAAACTACTGGGTCGTTGTATTTAGATGTGCTCTTGTTAATCCATGTACCATTATAATTGTAGCCAAATGCCGAAACAGCTAAAGCTGTAAGTAGTAATAGTATTTTTTTCACTTTGTCTCCTTTATTTAGCTAGAAGTTGTATCTAGTCTTTGTTGTGATAGTGCTATTATATATTAAAAGAGTGAATCAAAAGTGAAGATAGTGTGGATAAATGGTGTATTACCTATTATTAGAGATGCCCTTAAGCCCATATGCTCAAAACTGGTAAGTTTTCAAAACTTTATTCTCTATGGGCTGGTATTGTATTTTATATTGTCTGGAATATATCTACATATATTGGCATAGTAATGGGTTGGAAGATAGATAATTTAGATAAGCTTGGCTTGGACTTTGCAATAGTTGCTGTATTTGTAGCAATTACAGCAGAGCATTTAAAATCTATGCCAATGCTTGTAACTACAGTAGTTAGTGGCTTGGCATCTATCTATTTTAAAAGTACATATCCGGATACATATGTAATTATATCTGCATTAATTGGTATGCTTTGTGGATATTTAGTAAGTAAGGTTGCTAAATGAATTCTACTTGGGCATTAATTATAATTTTGTCTTTTATTACATTTATAAATAGATATACATTTTTCTCTAAATTTGTTAAATATCATCCGGGTAAAGAGTTAAGAGAATTTTTAAACTTTTTTCTTCAAGCTATTTTAACTGCTTTGTGGGTGCCTATTGTTTTTAAACCTGAGTTCGACGGAATACTATGTCCACAATTTTATGAGGTTTTTCATAGGCAACGACAGATTTTTGCAGGACTAACTAGTTAATTCAAAAAAATCTGTCTAAGCATATGGGAAACCTCATAAAACCCGAAGGGAAGCCTAAAAATGGGCAATCTTTTCAAAATAAAATTCTTCTATTAGCTACGGCTAGTAGTACGAATTTAATTTTAAAAATCTTACCCATTTTTAGGTTTTTGTGGATATAGTATTCCATCGAATTCAGGTTTTAGATATAGCGAAAGTGGAGCGATTAGTTATACGGACATAAATTATTTAGTTGCTACTATTTTTGTGTTTATATTAGGAGTATTTAGATTAAGTATGCTTCTAGTTGTATTTTTAGGATTATTACTATTTTTTGTGTTGAAGTTTAATTTGTTAGGTTTGTAAATATAAAAGTTGCTGGCGCGGTGGACGGGACTCGAACCCGCGACCTCCTGCGTGACAGGCAGGCATTCTAACCAGCTGAACTACCACCGCACTGCAAATAGTAATGGTGGTCGCTATAAGACTCGAACTTATGACATCTACCTTGTAAGGGTAGCGCTCTACCAACTGAGCTAAGCGACCAATAGTGAAAAACAAGTTTTTCGAGCTGTCTGCTGAAGACAACATGAAAAAAACGTGGTGACCCGTCTTGGATTCGAACCAAGGGCCCATTCCTTAAAAGGGAATTGCTCTACCAACTGAGCTAACGGGTCACGAAGAAGTAAATGCTACTTAAACTCTAAGAGTCTAAATAGTGGGGGTGGGGTTGGTGGAACCCCTATAATTTCTCTTTTTCTATATACTAAAGGAGGAGGATTAAAAATATTATAATCAATTAGAAAAAGTGGTGGCGCGGTGGACGGGACTCGAACCCGCGACCTCCTGCGTGACAGGCAGGCATTCTAACCAGCTGAACTACCACCGCATTACCAAAATTACTTTTAACAATGGTGGTCGCTATAAGACTCGAACTTATGACATCTACCTTGTAAGGGTAGCGCTCTACCAACTGAGCTAAGCGACCGATATTAAAGACTATTTAGGGTGGCGACCCTTAGAGGATTTGAACCTCTGTTTCTATGCGGAAAACATAGCATCCTTGGCCACTAGATGAAAGGGTCATCTAGTCCAAATAAGTCATTTATTAGTGGTGACCCGTCTTGGATTCGAACCAAGGGCCCATTCCTTAAAAGGGAATTGCTCTACCAACTGAGCTAACGGGTCGCACCCTTAAAGCATCTATGCGTTTAAGTGGCGTAATTATAGCTTGTAAACTTTTTAAAGTCAAGAGTTTTTTAGATATTTTGTAAAAAAAACTAAAAAAAGTCAAAAAACTCTGGTTCTGAATAGATTAGCATCTCTAAAGAGGCTCTTGCAGCTTGCTCTTGTATAAAACTTCGATCACCTTTAAAGTTAAATTTTTTAGTCATTATTAAATCGTCGTTTTTAATTCCTATATATACAGTGCCAACTGGTTTCTCTTTTGTTCCACCTGTTGGTCCAGCAATTCCACTAACTGCTATGGCAACATTACAGTTGCTTGCTTCTTTTATACCTATTAGCATCTCTTTTACTGTCTCTTCACTTACTGCACCATACTTTTTTAGTGTTTCTTCTTTAACGCCTAGCCACTCTTGTTTTATTCTGTTACTATAAGTAACCATTGTGCCCTCTATTACTTTTGAAGCACCACTAATAGCAGTAAGTTTTGAAGCAATTAATCCACCTGTGCAACTTTCGGCACACGAAATTGTTTTGCCTTTTTTACTGAAATACTCTATTATAGAGGCTCTTAAAGAGCGAATTGGCAGAAGATGGACATTTAACTCTTTAACCGTTTTTATAAGTAACTCTTCGCCTTCGTTATCTTTTATCTCTATATTATACCAAGTTGGAAGAACCTTAACAACAGATGCATGTTCTTGTAGTTTATCCTCTATAGCTTCTAAACAATTCTCTGGACCGAAGGCTTTAAAGTTAGCAATACTTCTGTTATTTATTTTAGTAGGTTTAGGAAGTTGAGAAAATATATCTATCTTTTTAACAACCAAGATAGTGCCATTAACTGTGTATATTTTGCTGTTGTCTTTA
>Ga0256829_1002720_pt1 | contig 12856 bp, 15 predicted proteins | sample 131447metaG_FD_185979 | JGI IMG/M metagenome (GOLD analysis project Ga0256829, IMG submission 185979) | Hydrothermal vent microbial communities from Lau Basin, Pacific Ocean - 131-447 | ecosystem: Environmental > Aquatic > Marine > Hydrothermal vents | place: Pacific Ocean: Lau Basin | collected... | reverse complement strand
ACTACATCAATAATTTAGGCTTTAGAGGAGGAAAACTGTTACAATCGGTATCGTAGTGAGGTGGAATAAGAAAAGTTGTTTTACTGGTCTAGGAAAAAGAGAGCATTATACTGCATGCAGGAGGAGACATAGCTCCTGTTGAACTAAATGCTCCAGAAATAGTAGAAAGTGAAGCTGTTGAAGCAGCAGAATCATCATTCTATATTGTTGTAAAAGGGATGGCTATTCTTGGAGATACTGTCAATCATGAAGAAGCGGTGCTTGATGGAAATAAAGACTATGGTTATGGTATTGACTTGGGTTATAGACTTGGAAGTGGGTTTGCAGTAGAGTATGATTTTTCATATTCAAGCAATACCGTGACTGAAACACGTGGCAATAGTGTTGAAGAGGCAACAGGTAAATATTATACCTCTGCACTTGATTTGGTATATACTTATGAAGTAAGTGAAAATGTTGGACTCTTTGGTAAAGTTGGATATGAGTACGAGTGGGAAAAAATAGATGCGTATCACATAGATGGTAGAAATAATGATTTTGTCTTTGGAGCAGGTGTAGAAATTGCCATGAATGAAACCTATAAATTTGTAGCAGAATATGAACATTCACTGATTAAAGGACCACGTGGTGATGGCATCTTGGCAGGTGTGATGATTAACTTTTAATCTCACTTTTTTAGAAGCGTGTTAAAACGCTTCCGAAGCAACAGTCTTTTCTTCTTTACTTTCTAAATCTTTTACCCAAACTGTACCGTTAGTAAGTTCATCTTCCCCTATGAGTACAGCATAACGTGCATTGACTCTGTCGGCACCTTTCATATGGCTTTTGAAACCTTTTGTGTTGTATTCTACTGTGACTTTCGTCTCTTTCCGTTTTTTTGCAGCAATTCCAAAGAGTTTTTCTACAGCATCTTCACTCATGGCACCTAAGTAGATACCTTCACGTGTAAGCTTTGGCATCTTCACCAAATCCATAATACGCTCTATGCCTAGTGCAAAGCCTACAGCAGGAGTAGGTTTACCATCTAGGTACTCTACAAGTTTGTCATAACGTCCACCACCTGCGATGGCAGATTGTGAACCGATGTTGTTACTGACGAACTCAAAGGCAGTTTTATTGTAGTAGTCTAGTCCACGTACAAGATTAGTATCTACTTCGTAACTTATGCCAGCATTGTCCAGTAGGGTAGTAAGCTTTTTAAAGTCACTGTCACATGCATCACAAAGATTGTTAATGAGTTTTGGAGAATTCACTAAAAGGCTTTGACACGTCTCATTTTTACAGTCAAGTACACGTATAGGATTGGTATCTATACGTCTGTTACAGTCAGTACAAAGCTCCTCTTTGATTTCTGTGAGAAAACCTACAAGATTCTTTTTATACGGAGGCATACAGGTTGTACATCCCAGCGAGTTTATCTGTAAGTCAAAGCCGATGCCCAGTGTTTCAAAGATTTGGCTTATCATGGTGATGAGAGTAAAGTCTTCATACACAGAAGCCTCTCCAAAACTCTCACAGCCAAACTGGTGAAACTCTCTTAGACGACCCTTTTGTGGTCTCTCATAACGAAACATAGGCCCATAGTAGTAGAACTTCTGTTTCATCGGCTGACGGTCCAGCTTGGCATGTACAAAGCTGCGTACTACGCCTGCTGTACCTTCTGGACGCATACAGACATCGTTGCCACCTTTGTCTTCAAACTGATACATCTCTTTAGAGACGATGTCTGAACTGTCACCTACAGAACGCTTAAATAGTGCAGTCTCTTCAAGAATTGGGGTTTCAATGTAGCCATAGCCATATCTTTTTGCTATGGTACGAGCAGTATCGACGATGAAGTTAAAACGTTCAGACTCTTCAAATGTGAGGTCTTTCATCCCTCTGAGTGGGTTTATCATTGTATGCCTTTGTATGGGGCGATGCCCAATGGAAATGCCCTTGGGGTATGCCATCGCACCGATTAATTAATGGAATTATAGCTCTAAATAGCTGACTATCTTTTGATGTATGTTTTCTATACTGTCTGTTGCATCGACTTTGAGGTAGTCTATGCCTAGTTTTTGCAGACTTTCATGCATTTTATTTTGTACCATTATGAGGTACTCCAGCCCACGTAATTCTATGCCGTCAAGTTCTTTTTGGGAAGTCCTTTGTTCTAATGTTTGCATATTTGTAACAAATAAAATGATTTTATCTGGAAAATGCTCACTTAGTGCAAATCTATTTAGCCTTACGAGTTCGTCAAAATCAAAGTCTCCATTAGCCAATGCATAGCCGATGCCAGAGAGAAAACCTCTATCAGAGATGACTACCTTGTCTTTGTTAGGCTCAACTACTTCTTCGTAGTGTTCCGCACGGTCTGCAAGAAAGAGAAGGAGTTCTGCACGTTTGGATGCAAGTGAGTCTGTAAGGAGTATCTCCCGTGCTTTTACGCCAAACTTTGTACCACCTGGCTCTTTAGTAACAACAATGTCGTCAAATTTTTGTGCAAGTAACCCTATCTGTGTACTTTTTCCACAGGTATCGATGCCTTCAAATAAAATATACATTATTTTCTAAATGCCTCAATCATCTTAAAGGTACTAGGTGCAAGAAGGTGATCTACCTTACCATCAAATGCCAAAATGGAACGTACTACTGAGGAGCTTACAAAGGCGTGTTCAAGGCTAGGCATGAGGTAGATAGTCTCTAGTTCCTTTTTAAGTGAAGCATTAGCATAGCCCATCTGAAGTTCATACTCAAAGTCACTCACCGCCCTAAGTCCACGCACGACAATGTTTGCATCTAAATCATCAGACAGATCCACAAGTAGTTTGTTAAAGCCAACGACTTGAACTTGAGGTAGATGAGCCGTAGCTGCCTGTACCATCTGCACACGCTGTTCTAGCGTAAACATAGGCTTTTTTGCCTCTGAATCAGCAACAGCCACGATAATTTCATCAAACATATTGCAGGCACGCTCGATAATATCTAAATGTCCATTGGTAATAGGATCAAACGTCCCCGGATAGATTGCTCGTCTGTTCATTTAATGTTCTCCCCATCTTTCATATAAAGTATTTTCTATGCCTAAAACATCATACCATTTTCCGATAATAAATTTCTCCATATCTTCAAGGCTGGAAGACTCAGAGTAGTAACCCATCACTGGAGGTGCTATGATGACGCCAAGTGAGGCTAATTTGTGCATATTTTCTAAAGCGATAGCAGAAAAAGGAAGCTCACGCGGTGCAAGCAGTAACTTCTTCTGCTCTTTCAGTGCCACAGCTGCTACACGCGTAGGAAGGTTATCACTAATGCCACAAGCCACTTTGGCTAACGTGTTCATACTACAAGGTATGATGGCAGTAGCATCCACTCTAAAAGAGCCAGAAGAGATAGACGCTGCGATGTTCTCACTTGAATGTAGGGTAACTTGTTTGTTCTCAAAGCTCTCCACAGTTAAAGCATTGTCAGAGACTACAACGTGTACTTCGATGTTTTCAGGTAAGTAATCTACAAATTTCTTACCAAGCTGGACACCTGATGCTCCTGTGATGGCTACAACTAGTTTTTTCATAGACTCTCTTCTACTTTGCCTCTTTTTTCCTAACAATATCTGCACCCAATTTAGAGAGTTTACCCTCTAAATCATCATATCCACGGTCTAAGTGATAGATACGTCTTATTTTTGTTACGCCCTCTGCAACCAATGCTGCTAAAACCAGTGCAGAAGAGGCTCTAAGGTCTGTTGCCATCACATCTGCACCATAAAGTTTTTCCACACCTTTAACCGCAGCGGTACTTCCCTTAAGCCAGATGTCTGCACCAAGACGGTTAAGCTCACTCACATGCATGAATCGGTTTTCAAAGAGACGCTCTTCTATAAGACTCTCTCCCTCAGCCATAACTGCGAGTGCCATAAATTGAGCCTGCATATCTGTAGGAAAGCCAGGGTACTCAAGTGTGATAAGATTTACAGGTTTGATAGTCTTGGCAGGATGAATCGTGATGCTCTCTTCGTCTAGTTCAAAGGTACAACCCATAGCTTCAAGCTTATCGATGGAAGCTCTGATATGCTGATGATGGACTTTATCTAAAGTAATGCTTGAATGCGTAATGGCTCCAGCACAAAGATATGTCCCTGCTTCGATACGGTCAGGAATAATCTCAACTGTTTGAAAGTGAAGCGGTTTCCCACAGGTACCTTCAATGCAAAGTTCATCAGTACCTATGCCTTCTATTTTTACCCCTGCATCTGCTATCATCTCACAAAGTTGTACCACTTCTGGTTCTTTGGCAGCGTTGATGATGGTAGTAGTACCATGTGCAAGTGCTGCTGCCATAACGGTATTCTCTGTACCACCTACAGTGATTTTATCAAAGATGATTTTGGCACCTTGGAGTCCCTCTTTGGCTTCGGCTCTTACATACCCACCCTTTATCTCGATATGTGCACCCATTGCTTCAAGTGCTTTAAGATGCAAATCGATAGGTCTTTGACCAATGGCACAACCGCCAGGCAGACTAACCTCACACTCACCAAAACGTGCAAGAAGAGGACCTAGTACCAAGATAGATGCTCTCATTTGAGAGACTATCTCATAGACTGCTTTGGTAGAAGTGATGCTGCCATTGTTAATATGTGCAACTGTCTTGTTGTGTTCAATCTCTCCACCAAGCATAGTGAGAAGTTTGAGTAGGGTACGAATATCTACAACATTGGGTAGATTGGTCAATGTTACATTTTTATCAGAAAGAATAGTCGCAGCGATGATAGGAAGCGCAGCATTTTTGGCACCGGATATTGTTACCGAACCACTTAATTTTTTCCCACCAGTTATTTCCAAATAATCCATCTATACAATCCTATATTTTGTTGTAGAGATTTTATCTAAAATTTAGTTACAAGTTGACATAAAAGAAAAATAGAAGCGTATTTATATTAAATAGTATTATGTAGAATATGGAGTATTTTTATTAATTAATAGAAAAAAATTGATATTATTCACTATAATTTAAAGATACTATAACTAAAACTACTGTACTATATTTAATAATATGTACTCATAAAGGGCTTAACGCCCCATTTTAAGGGAAGCAAATGTCGAGTAGTTTAGATAAACTAAAGGCACTTACTAGTCGTTTAGAAGACAAATTGGAAGCGAAAGGAAAATTAAATCCGACTGCTTTAGATGAAGTAAAAACGCCAAAAGTGACTTTAGAAAAACCTCTTACAAAACCTAGTCCAAAGGGTGATGTAAATTGTGATAATGTGCGTAATGAAAATGTAGAACGCGTAAAAACACTCTATAATAAACTTAAAATTTTTGAAAAATCTCCAGATTTTGATCAGATTTTTATGTATAAAGCAATGAACCTTTCGGGGATTGGTCTCAAAGAAGATGACTTTGGTGAAGTGCGTGATGGAAAGTATATACAGATTATTGCTATTACCTATGAGCCAGATAAAAATGGAAAGAAAAAAGCGAAAAATATCTCTCTAGGTTACTTCGGAAAAGCAGAGACTTTAGATGAAATTTTGAAAAATGAAATTATCGAATTTGTACTCAGGTGGCGTTACGAAAAAGCCTTCCAAAACGTGGAGCATTACAAAGACCTTATAGCAAGAGTAGAAGTCCCAAAAGAGACACCCGATACACTTTTTTAATCTCTCTTGATTGGGTAGCTTATTCGATAGTAAAGACTGCCGAATCCTAATCAAAAATTTGCTACAATCAACTTTCAAATCACTACTTAGGATACTTATGCATCTAGATCTTACTCCAGAAGCACTTTTAGCGCAACTTGGCTACACAAAAACAGAACAGACATTGAAGCAGATGAACGATATTATCGTAAATACAGAGGGGTTTGAGAAGTTTTCTTCACATATTCCTTCTTTTAATGATGCCTTGGCAGTTGAAAAAGGGTATATTGCTATGTCAAATTCGGTAAATCATCTTAAAATTAAATGTAATGAAGACATTTCTGCGGACAACCTTTCTGCCTTTACAGCGTTGGTAAAACACTGGGCAGAGAAATACAAACTTGAACTTCAACAAGTCGATAATAAAAATACCTACTACATCATTGGTTTGCATTAATTGCCACTTAGCGCTTTGAATGATGAGCAGCTACGTGCTGCTACAGCACCTTTGGGACATAACCTGATTATTGCTTCTGCTGGTACGGGGAAAACCTCTACCATTGTAGGGCGTATTGGGCATTTGTTGCACTCTGGAGTGGAGCCATCTTCTATCCTCTTACTTACATTTACTAATAAAGCAGCAGGTGAGATGATAGCACGTCTGCAACGCTATTTTCCTGCAAAAGTTGTGAACAAAATAGAGTCTGGTACTTTTCATGCTGTCTCATACCGTTGGCTTAAAGAGATTTACCCAAATCTTTCACTCAAACAACCTGCTGAACTAAAGACACTCTTTAGAAGTATCTATGAGAAGCGTAACTTTGAGCGTATGAACCTCAGTATGCAGCCTTTTTCAGCGACATATATGTATGAGCAATATTCGCTTTATCAAAATGCATCACTTGAGAGTTTTGATATATGGTTTTTAGAAAAATATCCAGAGCATGAGCCTGTGATGGATATTTATCTAGATATTACCCAAGAGTTTGAAAAAGAGAAGATGGAGTATGGATTTGCCTCATTTAATGATTTGCTTTTACATATGAAGGATTATCTGTCTGAACATACGATACCTTTTACAGAAGTATTGGTAGATGAGTATCAAGATACCAATACGTTGCAGTCTGCACTCATAGACACACTCAAACCAAAGTCACTCTTTTGTGTGGGCGATTATGACCAGAGTATTTATGCTTTTAATGGGGCAAACATAGAGAACATTGCTACCTACTCAAAGCGCTACTCCAATGCAAAGGTATTTACTCTTAAAACAAACTATCGTTCTACTGCTCCTATTCTTTCTCTTGCCAACAAAGTGATAGAACGCAATGAACGTATTTATCCAAAGAAGTTGGAAGTGGGGCGTGAAGTAAAAGCCCATGCTCCCAGACTATTGATGTTTCATGAGCTTTTTGAACAGTATCAGACTATAGCAGGAAATATCAAAAAGACACATGTACCCAGTGATCAGATAGCAGTTATCTTTCGCAATAACTCATCTGCTGATGGTGTAGAAGCAAGTTTGCGTGAATACGGCATACCTTGTAGGCGAAAAGGTGGAACAAGTTTTTTTGATGCCAAAGAGATTAAATTTTTGTTAGATGTACTTTCGTTGCTTGTGAACCCCAAAGATATGATGGCATTCATTCATATTTTTGAGTATGCAAGAGGGGTGGGTTCTGCACTTTCCAAAGAGTTCTTTCAGTGTTTTATACACTTCGGGCAAGGGCAATTTATGCAAGGATTACTCTCTCCCAAAATCGATGAACTTCCCAAACTCAATCCCAATAAAAATATACAACTTGGACTCTTCGATGATGATCATGAAATAGGCTCTGCTGCACGATTTAAGCATATGAATTTGGAGCCAGAACTCTATAATCATCCCTTGTTAAAGCACCCCAAACTGACCCAAGATGGTATTGTTTTTTTTAAAGATTTTTATATTCTTATGAGAAAAATCAATGCGTTGCAAGATCCAGCATCCATACTGAAAACAGCGATACATTCTAAACTCTATACTAATCTTGTAGAACTTTTGGCAACACAACGTGGGCGGTTAAAAACAGGAGAGATAGATGAAGAGAAAAAAAGTGTAGCAAAAGAGCGCATACAACGTAAAGCTAGATTACTTCTTGACCTCTCTGTCCAATACAAAGAACTTAGACGTTTTGTAAATGCTATGGTATTGGGGGGTAATGAACTCAGTGAAGGTGAAGGAGTGAATCTGCTTACAGTACATGCTTCTAAGGGTCTAGAGTTTTTAGAAGTGTATGTCATTGACCTAGTTGATGGGCGTTTTCCTAACAGAAAGATGATGTCAAGTATCGAAGAGGAGCGTAGGCTTTTTTATGTCGCAGTGACACGTGCCAAGGATAAGCTTTATCTCTCTCTTGCCAAATTTGACAGAGTCAAAAAAATAGACTATAAACCTTCACAGTTCTTACATGAAGCGGGGCTGGTGAAGGGTGAGTTTGTAGAACCTGAAGTAAAAGAGAAGAAGGGGAAGAAAAAAGTTCAAGAGGTTTAATGACTCAAGCGTTTATCTCGGATACTCATCATCTTGCTATTTTCATCCACATAAATGTCAAACAAATCTATTTCATCTATCAGACTTGAGAGTTTTTTGTAACCAAAATTGATAGGTGAAAATGAGGTAGAGTTGTTAATATATTGTCCAATATCTGCCAGATTCGCCCAGCCATCTTCATCCATCGTCTGTTCTACGGCTGTGCGCAGTACATTGACCAACCATGTATCTTGACGCATCTCTTTGCCTGATTTTCGTATGTGTGTTTGTATCGTATCAACAGGTGCATTGGCACTTGGGTTAACTGCTGTGGTAGCCATAAGTTTTTCAGTAAAGATGAATTGTGAACATGCCGCCATAAATGGTTTGGGTGTCTTTTTCTCTCCAAATCCAAAGACTTTAATGCCTTCTGCCTGTACACGCATAACCACTGGTGTAAAGTCAGAGTCAGAGGTAGCAAAGGCAAAGGCGTCTATGTCTTTGGTATGAAGCAGGTCGATGGCATCAATAGTCATGAGTATGTCTGTGGCGTTTTTGTTTTTAGAGTAGTCAAACTGCTGTATGGGCTTGATGGCAAACTCCAGAAGCTTGTCTTCCCAGTTTTTGAGATTCTCTTTTGTCCAGTTTCCATAGGCTTGGCGTATATTTACAATGCCATATTTGCTTAATTCGTTGATAATCCCCTCTATAGAACGGTGAGAAATATTGTCACAATCTATAAAAAGTGCTATATGATCTTCTTTTTTTGTCATACTAAAATCTTTTTTATTGATAGTATAGCATGAATTTAAAAGAACGTCTAAATTTTAACCTTACAGCTAAAATGGTTTTTTTCTTCTATATCGGTACCATGTGCAATATAGTTGTATTTCTCTTTGGCTTCTTTTATGAGTGCATCGGGCATCTCTTTGTACATGGTGTTCATACTGGTGTTGATGGTACCAAGAAAATAGGTCTTTGCATTTTCAATTTTAGGTAGCACTTTGGTACCATAGCCATACCCTGCTTTTCCTCGGCTACATCCATACATACCTGTGAGTGAATATTCGCAAAGTCGCACATGGGTGCTTGGTGTAGGCAAAGTCACAGGGATGAAACCTTCACCATATTTTTTATCGTGGAAGTAGATTTCAAAGCCCTCGGGTTCTTCTTTGGTACAGAGTTCTATATGTCTTACCTCTCTATTATCTGTACCATCTACAGCGATGAGTACTGTGGCTTTCCCACTGTAGTTTGCATTGTTTGCATTTGATATAGGGGTAAGAGAAGAATTGGTGCATCCTATGAACAGTAAACTTGTCCATAGAATATATATAGGATATTTGTTCACTACCTGTATCCTGCCTTGTTAAGTGCTTTTTTGACTCTGTTCTCTACTTCTAGGAGAATGTTTTTTGCAGGACTGTTTCCTGCTAGTTTGGAAGGAAGTACAAACAGGGCAGTTGTTGTTCCGTTTTTAGTCATAAGCATCATTTTAAGTGGACACAGTGCCATCATATCTGGATCAGTATTCATGACATCATTGGCATAAAACGGATTACAAAAAATGATGCTTTTTGCTACATCATAACCTCGTTTGTTATAGTCTTTTCCAAGTTTTCTTTTCATACTTGCCAAAGTACCTGATATATCGGCTTTGGAGATAATGTAGAGGTGCTGATCTTCAAGGGTTTTTTTAATGCTGTGTAATGCTGAACGAAAATCTTCGTTGACAGAGACTTTGTAAATGGCAGATCCTGCAAAGGCAGAGGTACTAAAAAGCAGTGAAACTGTTACGATAAGATATTTTAACATGATAAGACTCCTTGAAAGAATCTTATCGTAGGTTTGTGTATTTGGCGTGTATTGGCAAACTCAATTTTGAGATTTAATCTATATGCAAAACAGAGTAAACAGGTGCTTTTATATTGTCTCGTCCATGCAGGAAGTCCAGTTCCATAATAAAACAGGCTTCAACACACTGTGCACCTACTTTGTTTATAAGGTTTGCTGCTGCTGTGGCTGTACCACCTGTTGCTATGAGGTCATCTATAAGTAAAACTTTTGCATCTTGATTATTGCCAAAGGCATCTATGTGTATTTCTACTTCATCAAAACCATATTCAAGAGAGTATTTTTCTGCTACAGTAGTGTAGGGAAGCTTCCCTTTTTTACGTACAGGTACAAAACCCACACCCAGTCTGTCTGCTAAAATACTTCCAAAGATAAAGCCTCGGGCATCTATGCCTGCAACATAGTCCAACCCATAGGTTTTGTATCTGTTTTCTAAGTGTGTCATGAGGGTATTAAGTGCTGTGCTATTAGAGAGCAGGGTGGTAATATCTTTAAAAAGAATACCTGGTTTGGGAAAATCTGGAATATCCCGAATACTCTCTAAGATAATTTTTTTGTCTTGTTCTGAGATAGTTTTCATATGCTTACCCTAAATCTGCACCAAAAGTACAGCCTTCTATCTTGGCTACACGTCCAGCGTGTCTGCCACCTTCAAATTCTGTATTGGCAAATGCTTCTATCATATCTTCAATGATACCTTTACCGACCACACGTTCACCAAAACACAAGATGTTTGCATCGTTGTGTTGTCTGGTAAGTTTGGCTGTGTAGTGGTCGTGGCAAAGTGCTGCACGAATACCAGGTACTTTGTTTGCCGCAATGCTAATGCCAATCCCAGTACCACAAATGAGGATACCAAAGCTTCCCTCATCGGCTAGTACAGATTGGGCACATTTTTTGGCAAAGTCTGGGTAATCGACACGGTCAGCAGAGTCTGGCCCAAGATCAATTATCTCATGTCCCAACTCTTGGACAACATCTTTTACGTATGCTTTGAGGGCATACCCCGCATGGTCTGTGGCGATATAAAATTTCTTTGACATATTTATCCTTCATATAAAATTTCCCCTACGTGGCTTCACTTCGTTACGACCACTGCGGTTCCGTCACCACAATCGTGAAACTTTTCACGATTGCTTAACGTTCCTCATTCGATGGGTGCTTCAAGTTCTATCGAATGAACACGTCTGCCTACACGACTCCATCGTACTGTATAGCGTTGTTTGTTCCAAAGTGTTTCACATGCTTTAGATGCGATGTCCATGTTTGGACATACACGGTGTAGTTTATCGTGATCTTTTCCTCCACCGTTGCCGTTCATCACTTGGTCATAGGATCGGAACTCTATACTCATATAGATAAGCCAAGGTTTCCCAACGATGAGTTTGTATGGTACTGAACCCCAAAAACGGCTGTCATTTGAGTTATCTCGGTTATCACCTATCATATAGTAGTGGTCTGGCTCTACTTTTTTGTAGAACATATAGTGCTCACTACCATCTGCTTCTTCTACACGTCTTACAGACATATCGAGGTCTTTGTTGTAGTTGTATGCCATTGTCATATATTCAAAGCCTGTGTAGCCTTCTGGTTTGTACTGAATACCAGGGTATTTGTCCATATAGGGGTTTACTACCCAAAGCTTGTCATACATAGAGACGATTTTTTGTGTAGGATAGTGTTTTTTAATATATGCATCTCCTTCATGAAAGTGAATCATCAATTTTTTGTCTTCATAAAGTAGTTCGTCTCCACCTACTGCTACACAACGTTTAACATAGTGAATGTTATGATTTTTAGGGTAACGGAAAATGACAATATCTTCTCTCTTTGGGCGAGGTCCCTCTATGAGGTGACCGTTGTTGTTAAAGTCTGGAAGAAGAGGTATCTCTACCCATGGAAGATGTGGAATGGGAATACCATAGCTAAACTTTTTCGCAAACAGAAAATCACCTATGAGTTCTGTACGCTTCATAGAGCCTGAGGGGATAACAAACGATTGTGCCACAAAAAAGATGAGAAAGAGTACGATTATTATCGTACCTGTCCATGAACTTGCAAAACGGCTAAATGCTGATAAAAATTTTTTCATTATACTCTTGCCTTTGCAGCTTTGAGGGTGTTGCTTAAAAGCATCGCGATAGTCATAGGTCCAACACCACCAGGTACCGGTGTGATGTATGCACATTTTTTATTGACATTTTCAAAGTCAACATCACCTACAAGTGAGCCATCTTCAATACGGTTAATACCGATGTCAATGACAATAGCTCCCTCTTTTATCATATCTTCTTTGATGAGTCCTGGCACCCCAACGCCTACTACTACAATATCTGCTTTGCTCGTATGGGCCTTAAGGTCTTTGGTGTGTATGTGTGTGACTGTTACGGTGGCATTGGCATTGAGAAGCAGGGCAGCCATAGGCTTTCCTACAATGTTACTTGCGCCTACTACACAGACATCTTTGCCTTCAAGGTCAATATTATACTCTTCGAACATCTTCATGACACCCAAAGGCGTACAAGCTACAAAACTGTCAAGGTTTGTAACAAGGCGACCTACATTGTACGCATGAAAACCATCAACATCTTTTTTAGGGTCGATAACCTCTAAAATTTTATCAGTATCAACATGTTTTGGTAAAGGAAGTTGTACCAAAATACCATCTATACGAGGGTTATTGTTCATCATCTCAATCGTTGCAATAATCTCATCTTGACTGATGGTGTCAGGCATATTGTGTGTGATAGAGTAAAAACCGACCTTTTCACACGCTTTGGCTTTCATTTTGACATAAGCATGGCTTGCTGGGTCATCACCTACAAGGATTACAGCAAGTCCAGGGACAATGTTTTTTTCTTGTT
>Ga0256829_1002719_pt1 | contig 12866 bp, 10 predicted proteins | sample 131447metaG_FD_185979 | JGI IMG/M metagenome (GOLD analysis project Ga0256829, IMG submission 185979) | Hydrothermal vent microbial communities from Lau Basin, Pacific Ocean - 131-447 | ecosystem: Environmental > Aquatic > Marine > Hydrothermal vents | place: Pacific Ocean: Lau Basin | collected... | reverse complement strand
GTGCAACTTATGGCGGTATACCTGCTGCTGCTCCAAATCCTACTGATGCTGTAGGTGTTATGGATATTGTCAAAGGGAAGCCAATCATAAATATTCCAGCTTGTCCTGCAAATCCTTCAAATATGGTAGGAGTTATCTTACACTTTGTTCTGACTGGAACTATCCCTGAACTAGATTCATTACTTCGTCCTAAATTTGCATTTGGGTACCGTATACATGATAACTGTGAAAGACGTGCTCACTTTGATGCAGGTGAGTATGTAGAGGAGTGGGGAGATGAGGGTGCGAAAAACAACTTCTGTCTTTATAAGATGGGATGTAAAGGACCTATGACATTTAACAACTGTTCTATTGTTCGTTATAACGAAGGTGTCAACTGGCCTATTGGTGTTGGTCGTGGTTGTATTGGATGTTCTGAACCAGATTTCTGGGATAAGTATGCTTATGAGAGACCGATGGCAAATGCAAATATAAAGGCACCAACAGGTGGTGTTGAAAAAACAGTAGATCAATTTGGTCTAGGTTTATTAACAGCTGCAGGTATCGGTATTGGTATCCATGCAGCAGCGAGTGCTATAGCTGGTAATCAAGAAGATGGAGGAGAATTTTAATGAGTAAAGTACACGGAGAAGATGGTAACTTCCATCAAACAGATGCGAATGGTAACAAACATATAATTGTAGACCCTATTACAAGAATTGAAGGGCACTTAAGAATAGAAGCAGTAATAGATAAAAATAATAAAATTATAGATGCTTATTCTTCATCAACTATGTTTAGAGGAATAGAGACTATTGTAAAAGATAGAGATCCTAGAGATGTTGGTCTGATGACTATGCGTATATGTGGTGTATGTACTGGTACACACTATCAAAGATCAATAGAGTCAGTAGAAGATGCTTTTAACATTACTATTCCTAAAAATGCAAGAATAGTTAGAAACCTTATTCAAGGGGCACTTTATCTTCATGATCACTTAGTACACTTTTATCATCTTCATGCACTTGACTTTGTGGATGTGGTTGCAGCGACTAAAGCAAATCCAGCAGCAACTGCTAAAGAAGCGGAAAAATGGGCAAAAGTTGCTGGACATAAAGCAAGTATTTCAGGTGTTTCAGAATTTAAAGCGATTCAAGATCGTATTATTAAATTTGTTAAAGAGGGACGATTGGGAATCTTTGGCAATGGATACTGGGGAAATAATAGTTATAAATTAACTCCAGAACAGAATCTTATCGGTGTTGCTCATTATCTTAAAGCATTAGATGTACAAAGAGATATGGCAAAAATGCAAGCTATTCTTGGTGGAAAGAATCCACACCCACAATCTCTTGTAGTTGGTGGTGTTACTTGTGTTCAAGATATAAAAAATCCTGCAAGACTCGCACTATTTAAACAACTGCTTCAAGAGAGTAATGATTTTATTAAAGGTGCTTACCTTCCAGATATATATATGGCAGGTACTATGTACGCAAAAGAAGCCACTGATGGTTCTGCAACATTCCATGCAAGTAACCATAAGGGTGCTTTAGGTAAAGAAGTTGGTGGTACTGGTGGAGGTATCCTTTCTTATATGGCTTATGGAGACTTTAGACTCGATGACACAGGCTTTTACAACTCTGAACTCTTCTTTAAAAGAGGTGTAGTTCTTGGTGGTGATATTACAAAACTTCATGCATTAGATGAAGATAAGATTAGTGAGGATGTGACACACTCTTGGTTTGAGGGAACTGGTGCTCCAGAACATCCATACGATGGTACTACGAATCCTCAATATACAGGACTAGATAAAAGAGATGATGGATATGCTTATCTAAAAACAGATGAAAAATACTCTTGGATTAAGTCTCCACTGTATGACGGTCAAAAAGTTGAAGTTGGTCCTCTTGCTAGAATAGTAGTAGGATATGTTGGGGGAGATGAGAGAACTGTTAAGTATGCAGGTAATTTTCTTAAACGTTCAGGGTTACCGCTAACTGTTCTTTTCTCAACTGTAGGAAGGACTGCTGCTCGTGCTATTGAGACTGAGATGATGGGTGATGCAATGATAGAGTGGATTGATGAACTTGCAAAAAATGCAGCATCTGGTGATTTAAGTACATGGACTGAATTTGATTTTGACAAGGTAAGTAAAGATTGTAAAGGTAGAGGTATGGCTGAAGCTCCACGTGGTGCTTTAGGTCACTGGATGCGTATCAAAGATGGTAAAGTCGCTAACTTTCAAGCCGTAGTGCCTTCAACATGGAATGCAGGTCCTCGTGGACCAAATGGTGAAGTTGGTGCATATGAGGGAGCACTTATTGGAACTATTGTTGCAAACCCTGAAGAACCATTAGAAATCATTAGAACTGTACATAGTTTTGATCCTTGTATTGCTTGTGCAGTTCATGTTATGGACACAAATGGCAAAGAGTTGGCTGTATATAAAGTTGACCCTACTTGTGCATTCTAAAAGGGGTATGCTATGAAAGCTAAACCAGGATATAAGCAGGTTAAACGTAGAACAGGTACCCTAAGAATTATTCACTGGGTGAATGTGTTTGCCATGATGACAGCTATTGTTACGGGTCTGTATATTGCAGAACCGTATTACCAAACATTTATTGCAGATCCTGCAGTAGATAAGTATGTAATGGCATGGAATCGTTGGGCTCACTTTATAGTGGCTATTATTTTTGATGTTACATCTATAATTATTTTTTATTTAACATTCTTTTCTCGTGTGGATCTTCCATATAAGAAGGTAATACCAAATAAGGAAAATCTTGTTGAGTTCGCAGAGGTTTTTTTAAATCTTATTACACTCAATAAACGTAAGAAGTTTGATTCTGCTCACAATGACAGTTTTAATGTAACATTCTTTTTTATTTTCCATTTTTTACTGATTTGGATGCTTTTTAGTGGCTTACAAATGTATGTAGAAGGACTAGAATCTGGATTAAGTAGTATTGGATCATGGTGGCCTACTATGTTACACTTAGTGACTGATTGGACTATTCCTGTTTCAGGTTGGATGATTGGTGGTGGACCAACTGCAACACTAATGGATGTACGTATTGCTCATCATATGACAATGTGGCTCCTTATAACATGGGTTGTATTCCATATTTACTATCAAATTTGGAGAACTATTTTTTGGAAAGAGGGTGATATTGCTATTATCTTTGGTGGCAGTAAATATGTTAAGATTGAAGAAGAGAAAGAGGAAGTTTAATTCCTCTTTATAAAAGGTTTATGTTGAAACAAAAAACAGTGGCACTTATTGGTATTGGTAATATCATATTTCATGATGAAGGGATGGGTGCATACTTAGTTAATTATATTCAAAAAAACTATGAAGAGAATTCTAATCTTACAATAGTTGAAGGTGGAACATTAGGTTTTTCTCTAATGACTTACTATCAAGAGTATGATAAAATAATAGTAGTAGGAACTGGTTCTAAAGATGGACCAGTTGGTACTATATCTTCAGAAAATGCCCAGCAAGTTATGGCAAATGAGGGTGCAACTCGTAAAACTGCAAATGAAGTAGAGATAACAATGATGATAGAAATCTGCTCTTTCCATGAAAATATGGGTGAAGTGCAGCTTATAACAATGGTGCCATATGATATTATTGAAGTAAAAAATGCAATGACACCTGAAGCACTAGAACATATGCCAAAACTTGTAGAAGAAACTCTTTTAGAATTGAAAAAATCAGGTATAGAACTACAGCAAAAGAAAGATATAGTGCCTTTTGAAGAGATAATACTAGAGTCCGCTAACCCAAAAGTTTCTCACTACAATGATATATCAGTATTAGATTAACTATATAGTATTCAGCTAGGTAGATTCGATTGTTTAACTTCACATAAATGATCAAAAAACGATGTCTCCTTTGGCACTAATTAGGTTTATAAGCACTACCTAGTTGAATAGTATATAGTATAAAAATTACAAGGAACCTTATGTATTTTATTTTTGAGATAGCATTCTCCTCTCCTAAAAATTATATTGCCAATCTCGTTCGGGCTTATGCAGAACAAAAAAAAGTTGATATTAGTGTGCTTCAAACTTTTGATAAAATCATTTTAATATGCAACAAAGATGATGAAAAATTAGAAAACTTTTTAAATGGATTAGAAGAGATACTTCCAGCCTCTCTTTTTTTAGGAAAAGGTAAACATTATTTTAGTGATGAAAGACCAAAGATAATGCCTGTACCTAAATTAGATTTGCCTTTAAATATCGCTCCTTGTCCTACATGTCAAAAAGAGATGTTTGATGTTAGTTCTTCTCGTTATTACTACCCTTTTACTTCATGTAACAGTTGTGGATCTCAACACCCATTTGTAACAAAGTACCCTTATAAACGTTCAAACACTACTATGAAGTTCCTTGTTCCATGTGATAAATGCACCGAGGAGAAAGAGTCAAATAGTTTACGTAAAAACTATCCTCTTATCTCTTGCATCGAGTGCGGCATTTCTATTAGAATGGTAGATAAAGAAGTTGAACATTTAGCTCTTACAAAAGGAGACTATCGTAAGCTTTTTGAGGTGAGTGCTGGAGCTATTGCTGCTGGTAAAACTGTTCTTATGAAAACTATGCATGGGTATAGAAAGTTTTTTAATCCAAACAAAACAGATGAAGAACATGTAGCCCTCTCTACACTGCTTATGGCATCTGCAAATGGTTTTAACAGACACTTAATGTTAGTAGAACAGGAGTTTAATGCTCTTTTGAGCATTGAAAGACCACTTTTACGAGTAGCTACAAAAAGTGATGCTATTAAAAATATCTATGGTTCTTCAGTACTTGTAAAGTACCCTGATGATGGTATGACTATGCTCTTAGCTAAAGAACTTCTTAATGTAGGTCAGGAGTATATCGCTTATGTTGCATGTAGCAAGAAGACTGAAGCAGATTTTTTAGTTGATTTTGATCTTCCTATAAATACACAAAAGGATACTAAAGTTTTTATAAACCAAGATACAACACTTTTTATCTCAGGCGAGCGTATTTTATATCCAACTCAAGTACAAAATAATAAAAACAGAGTCACAGTTGCAAATGATTTAGCCTGTGTTGATGTAGATGGTAAAAGTATTATAGATTATCTCGAACTTTTTGAAAGTGCCAAGACAGAAGAGATATATGTTTTGGAAAGTGAGGATTTTGATTCTGGACATACTAATGAGGTGCGTTTTGAAAATTATAAAGCTTCTATGATGTCTGTACTTGCAGAAAACTATAAAGTAGGTCATAAAGCTATAGGGGTACACTTTGATGGTACACTTAACTTTTTATATTATAATGGACAAAAGGTCATAAATGCAGTCCCCTCAATACCTTTTGAGTCAGATAACTTATGGGAAAAAATCTCTACACTTCGAGATGGATCAGATAGACTTGTCAACAACTATAAAAAAGCCTATCCTGAAGTTTGGGATAGACTTGATAATCTTGCTGGGGATATGGATATTTTTGAAGTAACAGCTATAACTTTGGGACTTGAAGATGAGAGCTTTGAGGGTATTTCTTCAGAAGCACTCAGCTTTTTAGGTAAAGGTGGTCTACAGATAGACACAAAGGTAAAAGATAACCGTTTTGACAACTATGCATTTTTAACAAGCATTATGTCCTATCAGCTTGGTGATGTAGAAACAAACTTTATGTGTTATAGTATTTATGAGTCTTTTGGTGACTATATAGGGGAGATAGTGCCTCAACTCCTTGAAAAAGTAGGGACACAAACAGTAGTACTAACAGGTGAAACTTTTGCAAATCAATCTCTTTTTGCTAGAATACAAAGAACATTAGGTCAGTATACACCACTCTTTAATAAAAATTTTCCTATAGGTAAGGAGAACACAGTTCATGGAGCACTCTACTTATAAGATAAATATCACTGGTACAGTACAAGGGGTGGGTTTTCGTCCATTTATCTATGTACTAGCACAAAGGTATCTCCTCCATGGTAATGTCTGTAACAATAGTAGCGGTGTAACTATATATATAAATACAGACACTTTAACTCTACAGCAGTTTCTCATAGCTATTGAGTTTGAACATCCAGTTCTTGCTTGTATAGAAAATATAAATCATAAAGAAATAGAGTGGCAGGAATTTCACGAGTTTGAGATTATACAAACCGATGAAAGTGGGGAGGTGAGTGTAAATATACCTCCAGATATTAACACTTGCTCATCATGTCAAAGTGAACTTTTTACCCCCTCTAATCGTCGATTTGGCTATCCATTTATAACCTGTACAGAGTGTGGTGTTCGCTACTCTATTGTTCATGATCTTCCTTATGACAGAGAGAATACATCTATGAAATTCTTCCCTATGTGTAAATGGTGTGAGATGGAGTATAACAACCCACTCGATAGACGCTACCATGCACAGCCTATAGGCTGTTGGGAGTGTGGTCCTAAGATGCAAGTCAAAAAACGAAATGAGACTCTTGATATACCTCAAAAAGAGATTATAGAACGAGTTAGTAGCTTTTTAGAAGAGGGAAATATTATAGCACTAAAAGGTGTAGGGGGCTATCATCTAATGTGTGATGCAACAAATGAGAGTGCTCTGTTAGAACTTAGACAAAGAAAAAATCGTCCAAGTAAACCCTTCGCAATTATGGTAAAAGATATAAAAATGGCAAGAGAATTGGCTAAGATATCAAAAAAAGAGGAGGAACTCTTACTCTCTAAAGAGAGACCTATAGTTCTTCTTGATGCAAAGGAGTCCTCTCTTGGAGATGCAGTGGCTCCAAAGATAAAAAGAGTAGGAGTTTTTCTGCCCTATACACCACTTCACTTACTACTTCTTGAAAAACTCAATAGACCACTTGTCGCAACTTCTGCTAACATCACAGATGAGCCTATATGCACTGATATAAATGAATTACAAAAGTTAGAAGGCATTTATGATTATGTACTAGATCATGACAGAGAGATAGTAAATACTTGTGATGACTCCGTTGTAATGTTTGTTGATGAGCAACTAGTGACACTTAGGCGTGCACGAGGGTATGCTCCAAGTAGTGTAACTATCCCTTTTCATCTTAAAACAAAAAGATTAGCACTTGGAGCTAACCAAAAAAGTAGTCTTGCCATAGCATATGAGAACCGTGTTATACTCTCTCCTCATATAGGTGATTTAAACTCTATCTCCTCAGTTGAACACTATAAAAAAAGTATTCAAACACTTCAGAGGATATATAAATTTAAACCGGATATGATACTCCATGATAAACATCCTTATTACGAATCTACTAAAGTTGCACAAGTTTTTGCTTGCGAAGATACTAAGCTAGAGTTACAAAGTGTTTCCCATCACTATGCACATATACTCGGTGTAATGGCTGAAAAAGGTGTAACACAAAAGGTATTTGGTGTTGCGTTTGATGGTACAGGATATGGAGATGATGGTAACTTATGGGGTGGAGAGTTTATGCTCTGTGATTACAAAGGATATGAGCGCATTGCCCATGTAAACTACTTTAAACTTTTAGGTGGTACTAAGGCAATTAAAGAGCCTAAAAGAGTTGCTTTGTCTTTGCTATTTGAAATCTATGGGGAAGATGCAATGGCATTAAATATTCCTACGGTAAAAGCATTTTCAAAAAAAGAGTTACATACTTACTATATAGCTTGGAAGAAAGGACTTAACTCTCCTCTTAGCTCTTCAGTTGGAAGAGTTTTTGATGCTGTTGCATCTTTGGTTGATATATGCCATGTTATGAGTTACGAGGGAGAATCAGGTATGCTTTTAGAAGAACAGTATGATAACTCAATCAAAGACTCTTACCCATTTAAGTGCAAGAATGGTCTAATAGATATTATGCCTATAATTCAAGGTATACTGCAAGAAGATGAAAAGAGTATAGCTATATCAAAGTTTTTTAACACTCTTATAGAAATAATAGCACATCTTTACGAACCTTATGAGCTTCCTTTAGTTGTGAGTGGAGGTGTTTTTCAAAATAGGGTACTCTTAAAGTTACTACTTCGCAGATTTCCAAATGCAATCATCCCAAGTTTATTTCCTCCAAATGATGGAGGAATAGCCCTCGGACAAGCAGTAGCTCCACTACTCCTTAAGTAAAAAGTCTAGATCAAGTTTCTCATGTTTTGCATGTGTGCCATCACAATAAGGAGTGCAGTTGCTATTTTTACATAAACAGAGGAGTGCTTCACCATCACGAGTAGCTATAAACTCTTTAGGTGTAAAGCCACTCCCTTTATGAGTTCCATCACATAAAACTTTATCAGCACTCATAGAGCATGTACAAAAGTGATAGGTTTCACCTTTTATAAGAGATGTCTTTACAGGGTGTTTCATATTTTATCCTTGTTTTTAGAAATGAACTCTTCTATTGGCATTGGTTTGTAAAAGTAGTAGCCTTGAATTTTGACAAAGTTCTTCTTCTCTATGAGACTCAGTTGTTCTTTGCTCTCAACACCTTCAACGACAATATCCATATTTAAAATTTCTCCCATGCTCATTATGGATTGAAAAAGTTGGTAGTCTTTTGTAGATTTTTCAATCCCTCGTACAAATGCCTGGTCTATTTTTAAAACATCTATTGGAAAATTTCTTATGCATGATAAGGAAGAATAACCAGTACCAAAATCATCGAGAGAAATTTTAAAACCTAAGCTTGATATTGCTTGTAGTATAGTTTGAGTCTTTTGTATATCTTTAGCAAAATCATTTTCTGTAAGTTCAAGGTAAATATTAGAAGGATTAATAAGACAATGTTGTTTAACCCGTAACAAAAAATCTAATATTTTTGAGTTATTTAACATCCTAGCTGTTAAATTAAAAGAGAAAAACATATCTTTTTTAAGTTCTTTAACGGAGAGTAAAACTTCTTCTATCTGCCAAAAAGTCACATCTAAAATCAAGTCCATATTTTCTAATGTTTCGATGAAATATGCAGGACTCATAATTTTATTATCTCTTTTCCATCGTAAAAGGATCTCTACACCAAGAATTTCATGAGTCTGTGCACTTACTATAGGTTGTACATAGTTAACAAACTCTCTTGCCTTAAAGGCATCTGTTAACTCATGCTTGAGTATTATATGTTTAGAAAGAGTAGATTTCATTTTTTTATCAAAGTAGATATACTGGTTTTTTCCAGAATTCTTAGCCTCATACATAGCTATGTCTGCATTAGAAATTATTTCATCAAGAGTGATTTCATCACTATTTTCATAAACATAAACACCTAAACTAGCAGAAACATTAACTTGGACAGTAGAGGTGAGCTGTAATGTAGTAGAAATTTGTTTCAGTATTTTAGTTGATATTTTATCAATATCTACTAGATTTTTTAATCCACGTAGAATAATAGTAAATTCATCCCCACCCAAACGTGAAACAGTATCTGTTCCCTGTCTTACACATAATAGTAGCTTTTTAGATAATCCTTTAAGTAAAATATCTCCTATATTATGACCGTAGGTATCATTTATTTCTTTAAATCCATCTATATCTAAAAAGATGAGAGCAAATGGTTTATCTAAAAGTCTAGCACTCTCTAGTGTTAACGCTAATTCCTCTTTAAACATATGTCGATTGGGTAAGTGTGTTAGAGTGTCATACTTTGCTAAACGCTCTAGGTGAATAGTTCTCTCTTTGACCTTCTCTTCTAAAAGATTTTTCTCACTTTCTAGCTCTTCGAGAACTTTAAGTACCTCTTTGTACTGCTCTATAGATTTTTTTGCATGGAGCTGTGCTGCATCTTGTAGAACCTTTATCTCCTCTATGAGCATCTCTTTTGTAAGATTCATAACTGCTCTATAGACCTAGATATATCAGCACAATATGTATCGAGCATATCCTCTCTCCAGTGCTTATCATTTGAGAGATAAAGCCATATATTGTTTTGTTTGAGGCTCTTGAGCAGATAGTAAAATGCAGTGTCATGATTGTACTCTTTTACGAACTCTAAAGAGAGCTCCTCGATATGTAGAAGTTTTTTCTCAAAGCCACTTCCATGATCTACAATAAGAATGGGCTCATTACTCTCAAAATGCAGTGCAAGGTTAAGCCCTCCTATGCCACCCTCTATGAGCTCTATATTAGGAGAAAGATACTCTTTGTATCTCTCATAAATTTCCATCCCAAAACTATCTGGGTAGGCAAATCTATTTCCAATACAGATGATTTTTTTCATTATCTATAACCAATTTTATAAGAGATATTTGTCTTATCTACTGAGTGGACAGTACAGACAAGACAGGGGTCAAAACTACGGATAACATGTCCCATCTCTATAGGGTTATCATAATCTTGTATCTCTAAACCTATGAGTGCTTTCTCCCATGGTCCTGCTTGCTCTTCTCCATCCTTAGGTGAGCCATTCCACGTTGTTGGGGAGATGATTTGATAAGACTCTATTTTTGAGTTTTTTATCTTGACCCAGTGACCTAGTGCACCACGCGCAGCACTAGTAAGACCGTATCCTTGAGTATCTGCTACTTCTACAGGTTTTGTGTAAACACTATCTTCAATATGTTCTAAGGCTTCATTTGTCATCTTTAACATATAGTTTATAAATCTACTTGGTCTCAATAATCTTGCGAGTTGTCGGACATAACTTGAATCTCCAAATTTGTCTATCAAATCTAAAAAGAGTGGATCTTCTAACATTAAAAACTCAGCTAGAGGACCTGTTTGGACAGTTTTTGTATCATAGCGAACCGCTTTTGACCAAGTGTAGGCATTTTCTTTTTTTATGCTAACTTCAGTAAGTCCATCAAAAGGGTGCAGAGGTTTATCAAATTTAAACCAAGCATAGGTAGAATCTTCAGTGATTTTACTCTCATCAAATGGGTAGAGTGTTTTACCATCACTATACCCAGCGGGAATAAAACTTTTTCCATGCTCATTTGGGTTGTCAACACAACCATAACTGATAAAACCATAGCCTGTTTTACCTATATGAAAAAGCTTAGTTTCCATCGCGATATTTGTAAAAATCGCCAGTTGAGAATTTGGATATTTCTCTATATTTTTTTCAAGTGATTCATAAGAGTTAATTTCTGAGAGTTCATCAAGTGTTTGATGATAAATATCCTGTTCAAGATGTTCTTTTGTTTTAGAAATGTAATTGTAAATTTCTAATAACTCTTGTGCATAAACTTGTGAAACAACACCACCAGGCACTATGTGCGATGTATGTGGCCATTGACCACCTAAAAGGGCTATAATTTTTAAAATATCTTTTGTAATATCTAAAGTTTTAATGGAAAAAGTACCTTTAAATGGTTCATAAAACTTTTTGGCAACATCATAAAACTTTTTCTCTTTATAGTACTCACTAGCAAAATCTGACATATACATGAGATAGTGTTGACGTAAATCACTTTGGACTGATTCTGCTAAAATTGAGAGGTTCCGTATGCGCACAGCTTGTGGTGGAGGTGTAATATCAAAAGCATTATCGAGCGCTTTTGCAGCTGCTAAAAGATGAGAAACAGAACATATACCACAAACTCTTGGAGTTATAACAAGTGAGTCTAGGGGCACTCTTCCTTTGAGAATGTTTTCAAAACCTCTATAGAGTGTTCCTACACTTTTCGCATCGATAATTTTGTTATCTTTTATTTTAATCTTTATATCCAAATCACCTTCAACCCTGTTAATAGGAATTTCAAGCTCAATAATCTTATTATTCATACTCTGTGCTTCCTTTGTGTTAAATGTTCAGGAGCTGCTGCCCATGCCATATCTTTATAAGCGAGATAGTGTGCTCTATCGACTCCTCTTGGAAGTTCTAGTGGTGTGCCTATAATGTTTCTAGTTTCATAAAATGGGTAGGGTTGAGGAAAATCTGGTCTGGTACAACCAAAACAGGGTACACCTGCTCGTGTTTTTGAATTAACCTCATTCCAAAGATACTTGTTACATGGGGAGAGTGTCGTTGGTCCTTTACAGCCTAGGTGAAAAAACATACATCCCTTTTCTCCAAACTCTTTTTCTTCAATTTTATACTCATGGTACTCATTACGAGTACACCCTTGATGTACAGTAAAGTTGTAATACTGGGCATCTGTATGGCTCGTTGTAAATTCTATAGGTATATGATGTGTAAGTTTATTTAAAATATTTTCTAAAGCTTTTGGGTGAATAGGACAGCCAGGAAGATTTATGACTTTATGTCCATCTTTGGTGAGAAAATTTTTACCTAAAAAGCCATTTTCCTCTTTATGATGAAACTGTAGACCTAAACCTTGCATCTCATCATAAGAGCCTATACCTCCATAAGCAGCACAAGTACCAACTGCAATAACATAAGATGCTTTCTCACAAAGTGCAGCGATAAGATCTTTTTTTGGTTTTCCTCTAAAAGTATCAAACATCCCACTATTTTCAGGACCACAAACGACATTACCTTCAACACATAAGATATCTAAGTTTTGTGTATCATTTATAATATTTTCTAAAAGTGTGTCATGCTCTTGTGCACTTAAAGTTGATAATGAGGGATGCCACAGGATGTTTATATCAATATTTGCAAAGAAGTTAAAAAGATTAGCCTCATAACTCAGTACTGACATAGTGTCTCCACTACATCCACCACTCTGTAGCCAGTATAAATTCATAAAGACCCCTCCATTTTTAAGTAACGAATGTAAAATATAAAAAAAGGGGGGGGGAAATCATCCCCTTTTGAATGTAAATACTTTTTTATTGAACTCTTATTCATAAATTATATAGCTTTCTATCTTATGTTTGACTTAATTTTTTGTACTTTATTTAAGAGGTTAAATCTCCACTCTGCCTCTTTTAAATATAAAATAAAATTATCACTGCTAACACCTTTATACTGACAAATAAATGTTTCAAAATAGTTCCAAAAATCT
>Ga0256829_1002718_pt1 | contig 12868 bp, 15 predicted proteins | sample 131447metaG_FD_185979 | JGI IMG/M metagenome (GOLD analysis project Ga0256829, IMG submission 185979) | Hydrothermal vent microbial communities from Lau Basin, Pacific Ocean - 131-447 | ecosystem: Environmental > Aquatic > Marine > Hydrothermal vents | place: Pacific Ocean: Lau Basin | collected... | reverse complement strand
CAGCGCGCAATCCGTTTTTCTAAGGGCGCGCGCTATGCCGTTAAAAATTGCTATTGTTGGACGCCCAAATGTTGGGAAGTCGACCCTGTTCAACCGCTTGGCGGGGAAGCAGCTGGCTTTGGTCGACGACCAACCCGGTGTCACTCGTGATCGTAAAGAGGCTGAGGGGCGTCTGGCCGATCTTCCGCTGATCCTGATCGATACTGCAGGATATGAAGATGTCGCCGATGACTCGCTGGAGTCGCGGATGCGCGAGCAGACCGAAATCGCCATTCGTGAAGCGGAGCTGGCTTTATTCCTGATCGATGCACGCGCCGGCGTGACCGCTATGGATGAACGGTTCGCGCAAGTTTTGCGCCGCGCCGATATGCCGATTGTTCTCGCCGCGAACAAAGCTGAAGGGCGCGCCGGAGAAGCAGGCGTCCTCGAGGCCTGGAATCTTGGGCTAGGGGAGCCTGTGGGCCTATCTGGCGCGCATGGTGAGGGTCTATCCGATCTTTATGCCTCCATTCGTGAAGCGCTCGGCGAAGAAGCGTTTGAACGAGCACTGCAAGAAGCGGAAGAAGAAGAACAGGATCGCTTCAACGAAGGCATACTCGATCAACTCGAAGGGCTCGATGTTGATGATCCATATCTGAACGCAGATAAATTAACCGCCGCGCTTGAAAAAGCCGGGATTGATGACGAGGCTGAAGGCGCTGCGATCGATGAGGCAAAACAGGCCACGCAAACGCGCCCAATCCGCCTCGCGATTGTTGGACGGCCGAATGCAGGCAAGTCGACCCTGATCAATCAATTGGTTGGTGAGCAGCGTATGCTGACGGGACCTGAGGCTGGTATCACCCGCGATTCAGTAACACTGCGCTGGACCTGGGAAGGTCGCGAAGTACGCCTGGTCGACACCGCGGGGCTTCGTCGCAAATCGAAAGTGCAAGAACGCCTCGAGAAAATGTCGACGGGTGAAACCGTGCGCTCTCTCAAGTATGCGGACGTTGTCGCGCTGGTCATGGATCCGGAAGATTCGTTCGAGAAACAGGATCTTCAAATCGCAGACCTCGCCATTCGAGAAGGTCGCGCAGTCGTCTTTGTCGTGTCCAAATGGGATACGATCAAGAACCATGGCATGGCGATGAAAGAGCTCGAGCGGCGCTTGAAAGAACACTTGCCGCAAGCCAAAGGCGCGGCGCTTGTGACGCTGTCAGGGCTTACAGGAAAACGGGTCGAGCGCCTGATGCCTGCAGTCGCGAAAGCTTATGATGATTGGTGCGCACGGGTTAAAACCGGCGACCTCAACCGTTGGCTCCGCTACATGATCGAGCGCAACCCGCCACCAAGTGTTCAGGGCAAGCGGATCAAACCGCGTTACATGGCGCAAATCAAAGCCCGCCCGCCGACCTTTGTCTTGATCGCCTCACGGGGGGATCAAATGCCCGAGCAATATAAACGCTATCTCGTCAATGGCTTGCGCGAAGCGTTTGAGCTGCCTGGAGTGCCGATCCGCCTGCACGTCAAACAAGGGGCAAACCCTTACGCTGATAAGGCACGGCGCAAGCACTAAGCGCGTGATAATACAGCGTAAACTCGCCTTTAAGTAGTTTTCATTAGAGTGCGCCGCGAGGCTCACAATGACCCAAACTGCTGCACGAACTCCCCCCGAGAAATCAGAAACATCTCGCGTGGAAGCAAACGAGTTGACGCAACACTATGCGCGACTCATTGCTGAGCATAGCACCGACCCTATCGCGATCTTGGATGCGGCGGCTTGTGTTGAATGGTGCAACTCGGCTTATGAACAGGCGACAGGGTACACGTTCGAAGAAACGGTCGGGCGAACGCCCGGCGAAATGTTGACCGGACCAGACACCGACCTTGATGTTATGCGTGAGTTTGCGCGCGCGGGTTTCCACGGACGCTCGATACGGCGCGAAGTGATTCAGTATCGGAAGTCTGGCGAATTCTATTGGGCTGAAATCGAACTGACGCCTATTCTGAATGCTGACGAACAGGTGACGAATTTCCTCGTGATCGCACGGGATGTGTCGGGGCGAAAAGCGCTCGAACGTGACCGTGAAATCGCCCGCGAAACGGAACGCTTGCGCCAAGCTGAACGCCGTGTGCTCGCCAAGACATCCGAGTGGCTCTATGCGGCTCGGTCCCTGGAAGACCTGTACAATGTGGTTGAGACCTGTGCGCCGAAACTGATGCCGATGAGCAATGGCGCGCTGTATATTTACTCAAACTCGCGGGACATTCTCGACCTTGCCGTGTCCTGGGGAGAATCGCCGGCGCCGAACTTTATCGAGCCAGATGATTGCTGGTCCCTCAGACGAGGTCGGTCTTACCATTTCGGAGACGACGAAATTGAGTTTCCGTGCGCGCATTATCATGACGGGATCAAATCATCCTTCTGCCTTCCATTGCTCGCTCATGGTGAAACGATCGGCATGCTGTGGTGCTATGCCGATGAGGCGAATGGCGATGGCGCGCTTGATCATGCGCGCTATTGGGATGTCGCATTGATGTTGGCAGAGCAGATCAGTCTGACCATTGCAAACGTGCGACTGCGCCAGGAATTGCAAGATCGTTCGGTCAAGGATCCGCTCACCGGGCTTTGGAATCGCCGCTATTTCCTCGACAGTCTGCGCCGCGAGAAAGCGCGGGCCGACAGCAATGAGCTCGGCTTCGCGCTGATCTCGATCGACATTGATCACTTCAAACGCTTCAATGACCATCATGGTCATGATGCGGGAGACGTCGTCTTGCGCAGGGTTTCATCTGAATTGACCGAAACAGCGGGCTCTGCTGGTATTGTCTGCCGGATCGGCGGCGAAGAGCTGGCTGTGATCTGTCCGGATCTTGATGAGGCAGCTGCGATGGATTTTGCTAGCAGGTTGCACAACTCGATCAAACGCATGGAAATTGTCTATCAAGGTGAAATCCTGCCCTGCGTGACCTTCTCCGCCGGTGTTTCAACTTATCCATCCGATCACAGCTCGATCGATGATTTAATGCGCAATGCCGACAACGCGCTCTACCAAGCCAAGCATGCCGGCCGAGATCGCATCATTGCTTACAAGAATGATGACCCAGAGCGCTGGGTGCTCGCGAAAGAGCGCCTGGGCTAGTTCGACTCGAGCAAGTCGCTGACATTGATACGCGCATTGTTGCGGGTCTCGGACGTTTCGAGCAGCGGCACCATATGCGCAGCGACTTCTTCCGGAGCCGGCAGTGTCATTGGGTCTTCACCCGGCATTGCATCGGCGCGCATTTGCGTGCGAGTCGCGCCCGGATCGAACAGATTCACGCGCAGCGCGGTCTGATCATTCTCGTCCGCCCAAGCATAGACGAGCGCTTCAAGGCCAGCCTTCGATGCCTGATAAGGGCCCCAAAACGCTCGCGGTCGCGGCACCACGCCGGAGGTGACGAAGAGCGCGCGCGGGGCCTCAGATCGGCGCAGGAGCGGGTCCAGCACTCGGATAAGGCGCCAATTGGCATTCAGGTTCACATCAATCACTTCATTGAACTGGCGCTCGCCGCCAGCTTGTAGAGGGCCAATCGTGCCGAGCAGTCCGGCATTCGCCAAGAAACCGTCCAATCGCCCAAACTTTTCAGCAATTGCATGTCCCATCGGCTCAAACGCACTGGCATCTTTGAGGTCAAACGGAATGAGGGTCATGGAGCCGCCAAATCCGCGGATCTCATCATCAAGCTGTTCGAGCGCTTTCTTAGACCGTGCAAGGCCGATGACGTGGTGGCCCGCTTTCGCCAGAGCCAAACTAGCAGCGCGTCCAATGCCCTGGGAAGCGCCAGTGACGAGGGTAATTCGTTTGTCCATTTGGGCGCCGTAGCGAAGCTTTGCCGACTAGTCCAGCAGGGAAAGCTGTCTCTCTTTGCTGCTCTCGTTTTGATCGTGATCGATCAGGCGTGTCGGGTAATCGCCGGTGAAGCAATGGTCGGCAAAAGCAGGCGTCTCGGCGTCATAGTCAACGCCGATTGCGCGATACAGACCGGGCACCGACAGAAAACCCAGGCTCTCCACCTTCAAATACTCTCGCATTTCTTCGGTCGTGTTGTTCGCGGCCAAAAGCTCGGTGCGGTCGGCCATGTCGATTCCATAGAAATCCTGGTGCGTGATTGGCGGGCTGGCGGAGCGGAAGTGAATTTCTTTCGCGCCGGCATCGCGCACCATCTGCACGATCTTGCGCGAGGTGTTCCCGCGTACAATCGAATCGTCGACGAGCAGAACCCTTTTACCTTCGAGGACAGCACGGTTTGGAGAATGCTTTCGCGAAACGGCCTTCTGGCGACCGGTTTGGGTCGGCTGAATGAAGGTTCGCCCGACATAGTGTGAGCGAATGATTCCGAGTTGGAACGGTACGCCGGAGTGTTCTGAAAACCCGATCGCTGCCGGGACGCCTGAATCTGGAACCGGGACAACGACATCAATGTCTGCCGGGTGCTCGATCGCCAGTTGGTGTCCCATCTTGCGTCTGACTTCATAAACAGAGCGGCCTTGTACGACGCTATCTGGGCGCGCGAAATAGACATACTCAAACAAGCATGGACGCACGGGGCGCGATGGGAACGGGTTGTATGATTGCATGCCTTCGCTGGTGATGATCACCACTTCACCGGGATCAATTTCCCGCACAAAGTCAGCGCCCATCAAATCCAGGGCGCAGGTTTCTGAAGCGAGCACAAAAGCGTCATTGATTTGGCCCAGCACCAAGGGGCGAAGGCCAGATGGATCACGCGCACCAATCAGTTTCTTATTGGTCATACCGATAAAAGAAAATCCGCCTTCGATTTGGCGGATTGCATCTAGGAAACGGTCTGAAACAGTGTCTTGGTCACTCCGGGCGAGGAGGTGCAAAATCACCTCTGTGTCCATGGTCGACTGGAAGATTGATCCACGGCTTACGAGTTTCTTTCGCAAGGCCCGGGCATTGGTCAGATTGCCATTGTGGGCAATTGCAAATCCGCCACTGTCGAGATCAGCATAGATGGGCTGAATGTTTCGGATCGCCGGCTTGCCTTGGGTCGAATAGCGATTGTGTCCAATCCCAGTTTTGCCTGGCAGGCGTTCTGTCAGATCACCGCCGAAATTCTCACCGACCAGGCCCATATGGCGCTCGCCATGAAACTTTTCGCCATCAAAAGTGGTGATCCCGCAGGCTTCTTGTCCGCGGTGTTGCAGAGCATGCAAACCAAGCGCTACGAGAAGAGAAGCTTGAGGGTGACCGAATACGCCGACGACGCCGCATTCCTCTCGAGGCTTGTCGTCATCATGGTCAAACAACATTCGACTAACCCTCGCGGTCTGTTCGTGCGCGGATTATTCTGAGCTGCTGTCCGCGTCAAGGTTCGATGTCTGTGAAGTTCGCTCTGCAAGTTCGGGGGCGCGCTCTCCAAGATAGTTCGCACCCGCCGCGATCAAAGGATAAGTCCTTGCTTGGGTTACGAATTCTGGAATTTGATCTTGCTTCAGGCCGAGGTTCAGAAGGTAGACAAAGAAAATCAGCACGACGCCGCCGCGGGCAAATCCGAAGAGGCCACCCGCTACACGATCCAAGAGGCCGATGCCGTCCACGCCCTGAATCGTTTTCGACAGGTTCGCGCCGAACCAAGCAACCGCGACATAGACGAAGAGGAAAACAACAACGAAGATGATCGCATCTGGCAGCCAGGCGGGCGAGTCAGCTGGCAGCAAACGATCGAGCTGTGCCACAAAGAACTTGCGCGCAAAAAAGGCTGCAGCAATCGCCGCAATGAACGCGCCCAAGGTGGCGAGTTCTCTCATAAAGCCGCGAGCGAGTGCCATAAGCGTAGAGATGATGACGATAACAATCGCCACGGCATCAAAGGCTGTAAGGGCTTCCATCATTGGCCAGCTTCCGGCGCGATCAACTCTACTAAATTAGATAGGCGCTTGATCGGGGTAATCGTCAAGCCTTCAATCGCGGTTGGGCTGCCTTCTGGAACAAAAGCGCGCTCAAATCCGAGGCGCGCGGCTTCTTTTAAGCGTTGCTCCATTCTCGCCACCGGGCGCACGGCGCCGGAGAGCGCGACTTCGCCAAAATAGATTGATTTTGCGGGGCCCGGATTTCCTGAAGCTGATGTCAGCAACGCTGCAGCAGCGGCCAAGTCTCCGGCCGGCTCAGCGATTCGATAGCCGCCAGCGACGGAAAGGTAGACATCGCGCCCGCCAAGGGAAACGCCGCAGCGCGCTTCAAGCACGGCGAGCAACATCGCGAGGCGATTGCTGTCCCAGCCGACAATTGACCGGCGCGGCGTGCCATAGGCTGAAGGCGCAACCAAAGCCTGAACTTCTGCCAGGACAGGGCGCGATCCTTCCATCGCGGCAAAAACTGCGGCGCCGCCGGACTCATCATGTTCCGACGAGAGAAATAATGCGGACGGCTCTCGCGCCGGCGCTAGGCCATATTGATGCATTTCGAAGATGCCGATTTCGTCGGTCGGCCCGAAACGGTTTTTGACCGCGCGAAGAATTCGAAACTGATGGCCCCGCTCGCCTTCAAAATAGAAGACGGTGTCGACCATATGCTCGACGACACGCGGGCCCGCGATTTGTCCCTCTTTAGTCACGTGACCAACCAGGATCAGCGCAGCGCCCGATTTTTTGGCCCACCGCGTGAGTTCCTGTCCGCAAGCCCGGACCTGGCTCACGCTACCCGGCGCCGCCTCCAGACTATCTGACCACATGGTCTGGATGGAATCGATGACGACGAAATCGGGCTTCGCGGACTTCAACGCGGATAGGACTTTGCGCAAGTCCGTCTCGGTCGCGAGCTGCACAGGACTGTCGGCGACTTTCAAACGTCGTGCGCGATCCTGAATTTGCGCGGTCGCTTCCTCACCTGAGACATAGACTGTGGTCAATCCATTTCGGGCGAGCCGGGCGGCGACTTGCAAAAGCAGCGTAGATTTACCGATGCCAGGGTCACCGCCGATCAAGGTCGCGCTCGACGGGACGATGCCGCCGCCAAAAACGCGATCTAGCTCATCGACGCCGAGCACAATGCGCTCAGGCGGGGCATCATTGCCATCCAAGGCTGTGAACTCGGCTTTGCTCGAACGTTTGGAGCCAGACTTCGGGGCTTTCAATCCGCCAGGAGGCCCCGAGCTTGCCTCTTCGGTGAGCGTATTCCACTCGCCACAAGCATCGCACCGGCCCGACCATTTAGAGTGAACGGCACCGCAAGATTGGCAAACAAAGTGAGACTTAGCCATGGTTTGATTGGTTAGCGAGGTCCGCCCAAGAACGAAAGGGGAGAGTTACTGTTGCTTGTGTTACATGTGTAGTAACAAAAAATTCATATTGTTTTTCGATAAAATGTGTTATGAGCATTCTCACAGGGAAGAGAGATCAACAATGAAGACCTTCAACAGGAGGAAATATAATGACCTTTTCCAAGTCCCTGACCGTTTCTGTAATCGCCGCTACAGCTTGCGCCTTGCTCCCAGCCATGGCGGCGACTGAGTTCGACCAGCAGAAAAAGCAGATCGAAGTTTCAATCCAAGGCTATGATTTGACCAATGCGGCCGATGCGTCTGAAGTTTTTCAGATGATCAGCACAGCCTCCAAGCGCGTTTGTAAAACAGCCGGCGTTCGCGAAACACTGCGCGAGCGTGTGCTTCAGAACAAGTGCCGCGCGGATGCGATTATCAGCGCGGTTGCCTCGATTGATGCGCCAGAGCTGACAGAGATCATGCACGGCAATTTGAAGGACTAGTCTCTCGAATCACCGATTGATGAGGGCGTCGTATTTATTTGCGGCGCCCTCTCGATTTTCTGGAGCTGCTATCGCACTGTGAGGCGCAAGACAGGAGATCTCTGATGAAGATGTTAGAGCAGGGCCGTCCGTGGGAGGACATCCGAAACGATATGCAGGCGCGCGGCGCCGCTGATGCGAAGTGGCGCGATGGGCGCACCGCGGTTTATGTCTTCAATGCGGGCGAAGAGATCGCTGCGATCCAGAAAGAAGCCTATGCGGCCTTCATGTCAGAGAATGGTCTTGGCCCGTTGGCCTTTCCATCCCTGGCGCAAATGGAAAAGGATGTCGTGTCCATGGGGCTAGGGCTGTTGCACGGTCCTGAGGGCAGCACCGGCGCAATGACGTCTGGTGGAACCGACTCGATCACAATGGCGATCAAAACCGCCCGCGACTATGCTCGGGCGCAAGGACGTGCGCTGGCGCGCGCCAACCTGGTTCTGCCTTTTTCCGCGCACTTGGCCTTCGATAAAGCGGCGCATTTGATGGATATCGAAATTCGCCGGATTCCGGTGAAAACCGATGGCACCTATGAGGCAGACGTTCCGACGATGATCGAGGCTTGCGACGAAAACACGATCATGATCGTCGGGTCCGCGCCAAACTTTCCGCATGGCATCATAGATCCGATTGAGGCCTTGAGCGGTGCCGCGCAGGCCAAAGGGCTATGGCTGCACGTAGATGCCTGCGTTGGCGGATATTTCGCACCATTTGCACGTATGAATGGCGTGCCGGTTCCAGCATTTGATTTCGAACTCCCCGGCGTTCATTCGATGAGCGCGGATCTGCACAAGTATGGCTATGCCGCGAAAGGTGCGTCGACGGTCCTGTTCCGGTCGGAAGACTTATTCGAGCACATGCCGTTCGATATGAATCAGTGGTCCGGTGCGCCGATGAAGACCCCCACCTTGGCAGGTACCCGCCCCGGCGGCGCGATTTCAGCGGCATGGGCTGTGATGAATCACTTAGGGGTTGAAGGATACAAGCGCCTGCAGGGCGAGGTGTGTGCGACTCGCGCGCGGGTGGAAGAGGGCGTCAAACGGCTCGGGTTTGAAGTTCTGGGCAATCCAATGCTCGGCCTCATCGCTTTTCGGCACCCGGATCACCACGCTTTCGCAATCTATGGTGAGATTTATCGGCGGGGCTGGTTTACCTCGGTGACCAAAGAACCGCCGAGTTTGCATTTGATGCTGTCGCCGAAACATGCGGATTTTATTGAGGAATATCTTGCTGATCTTGAGGCGAGCGTCAAAGCAGTCGCTGCCTCGAAGGACGCTGAAAAACTCAAAGTCGAGGCCCGTTACAGTTGATCTGCAAAAAAACGATTTCGGCATTGGACAAGCGCGAAGAGGGCCGCTAAGAAGCCGCTTCCCTGTTTGGCCTGCCCGGGTAGCTCAGGGGTAGAGCAGCGGATTGAAAATCCGCGTGTCGGTGGTTCAAATCCGCCCCCGGGCACCAGAACATTTGTGAAAATCAATAAAATCAATGTGTTGCAGGACAAAAGTGTCCCACTTTTCGAGACGCTTTAAAAAAGTGGGACACTTTTGTTCTAGATGAGTTCTGGGGGCCATGTGATGCCAAGTGACGTTCGGTGTTGGTCGGAGATGCTTGGCTTTGTACAACATTCGTGAAAACTGGTTTTGGCTGAGACGCGAGCATTAGGAGACATTAGCTCAGAGGCCTAAGTCGGCGAAAGCTGAAAGTTAAGCTAATTAGTCTCCAACGGCAGAGCCCACAAAGGGAGATACCACTGCGGTCGTGGCCGACGCCTCCAATCGATCTGTCCGCCTGCCCCGCCTAAACTTTTCATGAAATCAGCGCGAGTGATTTGAACGAGTGCGTCAAAAGCTATTCCAAGCTGCCCAACCCTGATTAAAGACTGGTGTAACACCAAACCAATCTTCATAGGTTTTCGGCTACACAAGAAAGGAAACGCGTTTTGAGAAAGGCGATGCTGTTACTGATGTTTCTAGTTCCTTTGGCGGGACACGCGCTGGCCGGGCCTGAGGATTTCAAAAAGGGACCATTGATCGAAGGTTTCGGACCCGTGGCGGACGTGCCGGGCGCAAGTGTGGAGGCTGGGACAGTCTTCAAAGTTGCGTTCGATGTGGCCGACGCAGCCGATCCCGGCGAAATCAATCGCCGCCTTGAGAGCGCCTCGCGATTTCTGAACATGCATGTGGCCGCAGGTGTTCCGGCTGAGAATATCGATATCGCCATCATCGTGCATGGGCCTGCAGCACTGGACCTCGTGCGCAGTGACACAAATGCCAATGCTGATCTGATTGCGGCTCTGATCGAGGTCGGGGTGACCATTGAGCTGTGCGGTCAGACAGCAGCTTACCGAGACATCGTCGCTGAAGACCTTTTGCCCGGTGTGACCCTGTCGCTCTCAGCCATGACGTCCCATGCTTTGTTGCAACAGGACGGCTATACACTGAATCCGTTCTAAGGCACCGCAAACGTGAAGCTGATCATTCCACCGCCGCTTGTCGGCCTGCTGATCGGAGCGGGAATGTGGGGCCTTGCCAAAGGCTCTCCCGGACTGGTGATTGAAGCGTCGTTTCTGCGCTGGTCTGCGATCGCGGTCATGGGGGGCGGCGTTCTGATTGAAGCGGTCTCGGTGTTCGCCTTCCTGCGCGCCCGCACGACTGTGACTCCGTTGAAGCCTGAAAAAGCCAGTACGCTTGTGGTTAGCGGCCTCTACCGCGTATCGCGCAATCCGATGTATCTTGGTATGTTAATCCTGCTGATCGGCTGGACGCTCTGGCTGGGAAATCCGGCCTCGCTGCTTTTGCTACCGGTATTTGTCATCTATCTCACCGTGTTTCAGATCAAACCCGAAGAAGCGGCGCTCTCGGAAAAGTTTGGGTCCGATTATGACGCCTATCGCCGCCGGGTCCGCCGCTGGCTTTGAGCCTATAGCCTGGTTCAGGAGGCTGTTGCACGCAGCATCCAGGCGGTCTTTTCATGCAGCGTGATCCGCGGTGTAACAACATCAGCGGTGGCGTCATCGCCAATGTCCTCAGCAATGCGGAGCACTTCACGTGCAGACTTTGCCACCTGCTCATGACCTTTGGCGAGCGTTTCGACCATCTCTTTCCAGTCGGGGCTGCCCGTCTCTTCTTTGATCGTCGAGAGCTTTGCCATTTCGCCATAAGAGACTGGCGCGTACTCGCCGAGCGCGCGGATGCGTTCGGCCAGCTCGTCGACCGCGGTCCACATCTCAGTGTATTGTTCCATGAACAGAATGTGCAGCTGCTGGAAGTGCGGACCCTCGACATTCCAGTGATAGCCATGGGTTTTAAGATAAAGCGTGTAAGTATCCGCGAGAAGCTTGGCGACCGAGTCGGCTGAGCGTTTGCGGTCGGATTCTGAAATCCCGATATTGATGTCCATGAGACTGCCTTTCTAATTTGGAGCGTGATCTTCAAAACGCGCCTGTTCGGCGCGGTGATAAATCTGCAGGTTAAACAATGCGGCTTTTGCGAGTGGGAGGAGCCAGTACGCAAGGCCGATTGTCGCGGCGAGCACGGCACCATAGCCGAACACTTTTGCCAATATCGGAATCTGTGCGACTGGCAGAATGAAATAAAACGGCGCTAGGATAATCATGATGAAGAAGCCGACGAAAAAAGCCGGACCATCTGCGGTATCGGCAACGGTGAAATCCTGACCGCAATGATCGCACCTGGACTTGAGTTTGAGGAAGCGATCGAAGAGCTTACCTTGACTGCAGACGCCGCAGCGTCCGCGAAGCGCGGCTTTCAGCGGGACAGATACGGACATAGGAAGACCTCCGGGCGGGAGTGCGCCGGATCATTCAAGACCCGGCGCACATAGATGGCTTATTTGACTTCGGTGAACCGCAAATAGGGGCGCAGTTCGTCCCAACCCTGCGGGAATTTCACGCTGGCCTGTTCATTGGTCACCGATGGCGGGATGATGACTTTGCCACCCGGCAGCCAATCGGCCGGAGTTGCGATCCCGTGTTTGTCACCTACCTGCAGCGCGTCGATTACGCGAAGGATTTCATCAAAGTTCCGGCCAACACTCATCGGATAGGTCATGGTCAGGCGGATTCTCTTATTCGGGTCGATAATAAATACCGAACGCACTGCAGCGGTCTCGCTCTCGCCGGGATGGATCATGTCATAGAGTTGAGCCACTTTGTGGTCAGCGTCGGCGACGATCGGAAACGCCAGATCGGTGTCCTGCGTGTCATTCACATCGTCGATCCACTTGATGTGTTCCTCGACTGTGTCGGTCGAGAGACCCAGCGGCTTGGTGTTGCGATTGACGAATTCCTGTGAGAGTTGCGCCGTGCGACCCATTTCTGTGGTGCAGACCGGGGTGAAGTCAGCCGGGTGGCTGAAGAAGAAGACCCAGCTGTCGCCAATCCAGTCGTGGAAGTTGATCTCACCCTTAGTGGTTGGGATGGTGAAGTTTGGGGCGGTATCGCCTATTCTTAGAGACATTGTTTGTCCTTTCTGGGAGGTATTTAGCCGGCACTGCCGGTGTGGATTACTCTTGGGTTAGGTTGAGAGACACAGTTTGATGACGCCACCAACTGATAAGATCACAGCAACGCCCATGACCCATAAGGCGATGAACCATGCAACTTCTTTGAGGCCGGTTTTCTGGATGAGGGGGCGTTCATTTTCTTGCATCAGTGATACCCCGCGTCCGGGTCGAATTTCCCGCGGAAAACCCAATAGGTGAAAACGGTGTAGCCAATAATGATGGGAAGGAGGATCAGCGCGCCGACCAACATGAAGAGCAAGCTCGAATCCGGTGCGGCGGCCTCCTGAATGGTGATCGCGCGCGGCACGATGTAGGGCGAGATGCCGATGCCGAGGCCGGCAAAGCAGAGCGCGAATAGTCCGATCGAGGTCGGGAACGCGACCTGATCCTTCTTCTTGAGAAGCCCCCATCCGAGAATGGCGGCAAGAATTGCGGTCAGTGTCGGCACAGGTAGCACGAAGAGAAGCTGCGGGAATGTGAACCAGCGCTCTGCGATCTCTGGCGACAGGAACGGCGTCCAGAGACTAACAAGACCGACAAAGCCGAGCGTG
>Ga0256829_1002717_pt1 | contig 12871 bp, 12 predicted proteins | sample 131447metaG_FD_185979 | JGI IMG/M metagenome (GOLD analysis project Ga0256829, IMG submission 185979) | Hydrothermal vent microbial communities from Lau Basin, Pacific Ocean - 131-447 | ecosystem: Environmental > Aquatic > Marine > Hydrothermal vents | place: Pacific Ocean: Lau Basin | collected... | reverse complement strand
TTTGGACAAAGATTGATGAAGCTCCGGCTTTAGCAACATATTCATTACTACCAATAGTACAGGCTTTTGCAAAAGCTGCTGGAGTAGAAGTAGAAGGTAGAGACATCTCTTTATCAGGAAGAGTTATCGCTACAATGGCAGATTATCTAAATGATGATCAAAAAATTTCTGACGAGTTAGCATACTTAGGTCAAGTTGTAAAACAAGCAGATGGGAATATCATCAAACTTCCAAATATTTCTGCTTCGATTCCTCAACTTAAAGAGTGTATCGCAGAACTTCAATCAAAAGGGTATGCACTACCGGATTATCCGGAAAATGCAGAGACTGAAGAGGAAAAAGCGCTTCAGGCAAAATATGCAACATGTCTTGGCTCGGCGGTAAACCCTGTACTTCGTGAAGGGAATTCAGATAGACGTGCTGCAGCAGCAGTTAAAAAGTTTGCACAAACACATCCACATAAATTACGTCCTTTTGCAGAAAATGCAAAAACATACGTAGCACATATGGAAGCTGATGACTTCTACGGTAATGAGCAATCAATTGTAGTAGATGGTGATCAAAAAGTAACAATCGAATTAAACGGGAAAGTGTTAAGAGAAATCGATGCACTTGATAAAGAGATTCTTGATGGTACGTTTATGTCCGCAAAAGCGTTACGTGCTTTCTTGGCAAAATCAATTGAAGAAGCAAAAGAAAAAGGTGTTTTATGGTCTATTCACCTTAAAGCAACTATGATGAAAGTTTCAGACCCTATTATGTTTGGTCACGCAGTTGAGATCTTCTTTAAAGATGTATTTGAAAAATATGCAGATGAATTTGCTAAACTTGGTGTAAATCCAAATCTTGGTCTTGGTGACTTAGAGAAAAAACTTGCAAACTCTGATAAAAAAGATGAAATTATGGCAGCGATCAAAGCAATCGTGGAAAATGGTAACCCTAATATCGCTATGGTTGACTCTGATAATGGCATTACAAACTTACACGCTTCAAATGACATTATCATTGATGCTTCTATGCCTGTTGTTGTACGTGACGGTGGTAAGATGTGGAACAAAGATGGAAAAACTGAAGAGTGTGCTGCAGTTATTCCAGACAGATCTTATGCATTCTTCTATAAAGAGATGGTTGATGACTGTGTAAAAAATGGTCAATACGATGTAACTACTATGGGTAATGTTGCAAACGTTGGTCTTATGGCGCAAAAAGCTGAAGAGTATGGTTCACACCCAACAACTATTGAAGTCCCTGAAGATGGTACTATGGAAGTAAAAGATGCTGCTGGCAATGTTCTTATGAGTCACAAAGTTGAAAAAGGTGACATTTGGAGAATGTCTCGTGCAAAAGATGTTCCTATTAAAGACTGGGTTCGTTTAGCAGTTGAGAGAGCTCGTCTTACTGGACTTCCTACAATATTTTGGCTTGATGAAGATCGTGCACATGATGCGCAAATGATCAAAAAAGTAAATGAATACCTTAAAGAGCATGACACAACTGGTCTTGATATTAAAATTATGGACGTTGCATCTGCTACAAGATATACAAATGAAAGAGTAAGAGCCGGTAAAGATACAATTTCTGTAACTGGTAACGTTCTTCGTGACTATTTAACTGATATGTACCCAATTTTAGAGCTTGGAACATCTGCTAAAATGCTCTCTATTGTTCCATTATTAGCAGGTGGTGGCCTTTTTGAAACTGGTGCTGGTGGATCTGCGCCTAAGCATGTTGATCAGTTCTTAGAGTGTGGTCACCTACGTTGGGATTCACTTGGTGAGTTCTTGGCACTTGCTGAGTCACTTAGAATGATTTACCAAAAAAATGAAGACAGTAAAATCGGTGCACTAACTGAAGCACTTGATAAAGCAAACGAAGGTTATCTCGAAAACGATAAAGCACCTTCAAGAAAATGTGGCGAGCATGACAATAAAGCATCTCATTACTGGGTGGCACGTTACTGGGCAGAGGCTCTTAGCACACAAACTGCAGATACAGCACTTGCTGAGCAATTCACTCCAGTTGCAGAAGCACTTATTAAAAATGAAGAAGCAATTCTTGCTGAGCTTTTAGCTATTGAAGGTAAAGCACAAGATATTGGTGGTTACTACCGTCCTAATGATGCAAAAGCAGCTGCTGCTATGCGTCCTTCAGCTACACTAAACGCAATTATCGACGCTATATAATTATAGCTTTTTCTCTATGCCTATTGGCATGGAGAAATTCATTTTTTATATGAAACTTTTTAGTTTTATATAAAAGATGAATGCAGTTCATCTATTTTTATGGCATTATATATACTTAAATGCTATGTGTTCGCACATATTGTTTAAGTGTATCGTGGAGAATGCCATAGTAATTAATATTAAGGAGCATGAATGAGTCAAGGAAAAAGAGTCGGTATCGTAGGAGCAGGTAATGTTGGTGCTACAGTAGCATATTCTCTTGCGATGCAGGGATCTTGTCATGAGATTATTCTTCGTGATAATAAAATTGACGTAGCAAAAGGAAAGGCACTTGATATGTCTCAAGCAGCTTCGGCTGTAAGAAGTCATACTGTTGTTTCCGTTGCTGAAGATATGTCAGATTTAGTTGATTGTGATGTTGTCGTTATTACTGCAGGAAGCCCTAGACTTCCAGGTATGAGCCGTGATGATCTTTTAATGATTAACGCAAAAATTACAAAAGAGGTTGTTCAGGGTGTTGCAAAATACTCTCCTCAGGCAATTATTATCATGGTTTCAAATCCGTTGGATGCTATGACATATGTAGCACTTAAAGAGAGTGGATTTGATAGAAGCAGAGTAATTGGTATGGCTGGAATTTTAGATAGTTCTCGTATGGCTGCGTTTATTCAAGAAAAACTAGGATATGGTGGAGGACAAATTCGTGCTTCTGTAATGGGTGGTCATGGTGATGATATGGTTCCACTTCCAAGATACTCTACAGTTGCAGGTGTTCCTTTGAGTGATGTTCTTACAGATACTGAGATTGATGAGATTGTTGATCGTACACGTCATGGTGGTGCTGAGATAGTTGGTTATCTTAAAACAGGTTCAGCATACTATGCTCCTGCAAAATCAGCAGCTATTATGGTAGATGCTATCTTAAAAGACACTAAACAGATTCATCCTTGTGCAGTGTGTCTTGAAGGTGAGTATGGATACAGTGATGTTGTCTCAGGTGTTCCTGTAATGCTTGGTGCTAAAGGTGCTGAAAAGATTATTGAGGTCACTTTAGATGAAAAAGAGACAAAAATGTTTGCACAATCTTGTACATCAGTAGAGACGCTTATTAACACATTAAAAACAAATAATTTTTTTGAAGGAGAATAGATAGATGCAGACTCGTATTGAAAAAGACACTATGGGAGAAATTGAAGTTCCAGTAGATGCTTACTGGGGTGCGCAGACACAAAGAAGTGTACAAAACTTTAAAATTGGTGAAGAGAAGATGCCATATGAAATTACTCGTGCATTTTCTTATCTAAAAAAAGCTGTTGCGCTCGTGAATAAAGATCTTGGTAAACTTGATGCTAAAAAAGCAGATGCTATTGCTCAGGCTGCTGATGATATGCTTGCTGGAAAACTTGATGGAAACTATCCACTTGTTGTATGGCAAACTGGTTCAGGTACACAATCAAATATGAACAATAATGAAGTACTTGCAAACCGTGCAACTGAAATTCTAGGCGGAGACTTTAGAAAAGAGAAACTTGTTCATCCAAATGATGATGTAAATAAATCACAATCTTCAAACGATACATATCCGACTGCACTTCATGTCGCTTCTGTTATTGCTGTTGAAGAGCAACTCCTTCCTGCAATTGCAAAACTCAAAGCAACACTTCAAGCAAAAAGTGAAGCTTTCAAAGATATTGTAAAAATCGGTCGTACACACTTGCAAGATGCAACACCTTTAACGCTTGGTCAGGAAATCAGCGGTTGGGTAGAGATGCTGAACAAATCTGAAAAGATGGCAAAAGATTCTCTTGAAGCTGTTCGTGAGCTTGCACTTGGTGGAACTGCTGTTGGTACTGGACTGAACGCACACCCTGAACTTGGTGAGAGAGTTGCAAAGAAACTCTCAGAACTTACAGGACATGATTTTATCACAGCACCAAACAAATTCCATGCACTTACTTCGCATGATGCATTGGTTTTTGCTCATGGTGCACTTAAAGCACTTGCAGCAGATATGATGAAAATTGCAAACGATGTAAGATGGTTGGCATCTGGTCCTCGTTGTGGACTTGGTGAGATAGAAATTCCTGCTAATGAGCCGGGAAGTTCTATTATGCCGGGTAAAGTAAACCCTACACAGAGTGAAGCAGTGACAATGGTTGCATGTCAGGTAATGGGTAATGATGCGACTATCGGTTTTGCAGCTAGTCAAGGAAACTTTGAACTCAATGTATTCAAACCGGTCATTGCATACAACTTTTTACAATCAGTAAGACTTTTAAGTGATTCTATTGTTTCATTTAATGACAACGCTGCTGTTGGAATTAAGCCTGTAAATGCTAAAATAGACCACTTTTTACATGACTCATTGATGTTGGTAACTGCACTGAATCCATATATTGGGTATGAAAATGCAGCGAAAATTGCAAAAACTGCGCATGCAAACAATTCTACACTTAAAGAGACTGCAGTTGAACTTGGTCTTTTAACAGCTGAGCAGTTTGATGAGTATGTAAAACCAGAAGAGATGATTGCGCCAAAGGCGTAGTTACAACCCAACTTAAAACAAGGAGAATAGATGAATATACATGAATATCAAGCAAAACAGATTTTTGCTCAGTATGGTGTACCTACACCAAGAGGTATAATAGCAAATACACCTGATGAAGCAGTAAAAGCTGCACATGAATTGGGTGGAAACATTTGGGTTGTAAAAGCTCAAATCCACGCTGGTGGACGTGGTCTTGGCGGTGGTGTTAAACTTGCCAAGTCAATTGAAGAGGTAAAAGAGCTTGCAGGTGAGATTTTAGGAATGACACTTGTAACACACCAAACAGGCCCAGAAGGGAAACTTGTTCAAAAGGTTTACATAGAAGAGGGTGCAGACATCAAAGATGAGCTCTATCTTTCTGTTGTTCTTGACCGTGCACAAGAGATGCCTATTATCATGGCTTCAACTGAAGGTGGTATGGATATTGAAACTGTTGCTGAAAAAACTCCGGAAAAGATCATTAAAGTAACTGTTGATCCTTCTATTGGTTTTCAAGGATTTCACGGCCGTGAATTAGTATTTGGTCTTGGAATTACAGATAAAAATGAACAGAGAAAAATGATTGATTTTGCATCAAAACTTTTCAAAGTTTATATGGACAAAGATGCAGAGATGATTGAAATCAATCCTCTAATTAAAACTGGAGCAGGAGATTTCTTAGCACTTGATGGGAAAATGGGATTTGATGACTCTGCACTTGGACGTCACCCGGACATCGAAGATATGAGAGATATTTCCGAAGAAGATCCAGATGAGAGAGAAGCTTCTCAATATGGCCTTTCATATATCGCTCTTGATGGAGAGATCGGTTGTATGGTAAACGGTGCAGGTCTTGCAATGGGTACTATGGATACGATTAACTATATGGGTGGTACACCTGCGAACTTCCTTGATGTTGGTGGTAGTGCAAATGCTGAAACAGTTGCAAAAGGGTTTGAGATCATTCTTAAAAATCCAAATGTAAAGGCAATTTTTGTAAATATTTTCGGTGGAATCGTAAGATGTGATCGTATTGCAAACGGAATTTTAGAAGCTACAAAACTTGTAGATGTTCATGTTCCTGTTGTTGTTCGTCTTGATGGTACAAATGCACCTGAGGCAGCAGAAATTCTTAAAAATGCAAATATTGCAAATGTTATCCCGGCAACAGATTTAGCTGATGGTGCGGCAAAAGCAGTTGCAGCAGCGAAAGGAGAGTAATAAAATATGTCTATTTTAGTAAATAAAGATACAAAAGTTATCGTTCAAGGTTTTACAGGAAAAGAGGGTTCTTTTCACGCTGAGCAGTGTATTGATTATGGTACAAATATCGTTGGTGGTGTTACACCAAACAAAGGTGGACAAGAGCATCTTGGTAAGCCGGTTTTTAATACTGTAAAAGATGCAGTAGATACTACTGGTGCTACAGTTTCTATGATTTTTGTTCCGCCTGCATTTGTTGCAGATGCTGTTATGGAAGCTGCTGATGCAGGAATTGAGCTTGCTGTAATCATTACAGAAGGTGCACCTGTCAAAGATATGATGTATGCAAAACAGTATGCTACAAAACATAGTATGAAAACTATCGGGCCAAACTGTCCTGGTGTCATCACTGCTGATGAGTGTAAAATTGGAATCATGCCTGGTATGATTTTCAAAAAAGGTAATGTTGGACTCATTTCTAAATCTGGTACACTTACATATGAAGGTGCAAACCAAGTTGTAAAAGAAGGTTTTGGTATTACGACTGCAGTTGGTATTGGTGGGGACCCAATCATCGGTCTTTCATACAAACAACTTCTTCCAATGTTCGAAGCTGATCCTGAAACAGAAGCAATCGTTATGATTGGTGAAATTGGTGGAGATCTTGAAATTCAAGCGGCGAAACTTATTAAAGAACAGATTACTAAACCGGTTGTTGCGTTCATCGCAGGACAAACTGCTCCAAAAGGAAAACGTATGGGGCATGCTGGAGCTATTATCTCTGGAACTGCAGGAACTGCAAAAGAGAAAATGGATGCACTTGAAGCAGCCGGTGTGAAAGTTGTTGTATCTCCTGCCGAGATTGGGAAAGCTGTGGCAGAAGTGTTGGATAAAAAGTAATTTTAAATTTTGTGTGAGCCCTATATGTTACAAAATGTAGTAGTGTAGGGCGATAGTAGCACAACTTTAGAGTAATTTTATAATAACTTAGATACTCTTTGAGAACATAAGAGTAATGTGTAGCTTTAAGCTTCACTTTAAAATTAGGAGAATAAATGGGAACTTTTAAAACTGAAAACCCAGGAAACCAACCAGTATGGGTAAATACTAATAACTGTAAAGCATGTGATATTTGTGTTTCTGTATGTCCATCAGGTGTACTAGGGATGCGTTATGATTCAACATCTACACTAGGTGCTATGATTTCTATCGACCATCCAGAGGCTTGTATTGGATGTAATGAGTGTGAACTTACATGTCCAGACTTTGCTATCTATGTAGCTGACAGAAAAGAGTTAAAAGCTGCGGGACTTAGTTTTGCAAAATTAACAGATGATGCAAAAGCAAGACAAGCTGCGATTGTTGCAAATAATTATATGTCTTTAGACGAAGAAGGAGCAAAATAATGGCAAGAGAAGTAATCTCAACTGGTAATGAACTCGCTGCAAAAGCTGCTGTAGATGCTGGAGCACGTTTTTTCGGTGGATACCCAATTACTCCATCTTCGGAAGTAATGCATGAATCTTCAGATTTATTACCAAAAGTTGGTGGTGTTGCAATTCAGATGGAAGATGAAATCGGTGGTATCTCAGCTGCACTTGGTGCTTCTATGACTGGTATAAAAGCTTTTACTGCGACTTCTGGTCCTGGTATTTCACTTAAAGCTGAACAAATTGGCCTTGGTTTTATCGCTGAGATTCCATTGGTTATTGTAAATGTTATGCGTGGTGGTCCATCAACTGGTCTTCCAACTCGTGTTTCTCAAGCTGATATCGGTCAAGCACAATACCCAACTCACGGTGATTATGCATCTATTACATTATGTGCAGGTTCTTTGACTGAGTGTTATACGCAAACTGTACGTGCGTTTAACTTAGCTGAAAAATATATGACTCCTGTGTTTATGCTTTTAGATGAAACTATTGGTCATATGCATGGTAAGGCAGATCTTCCAGATATGGAAGAGATTGAGGCTTCTATTGTTACTCGTGAAAGATTTAGTGGAAACCCAGAAGACTACAAGCCATATAAAGCAGAAATGAATAAGCCTGCTGTACTTAACCCAATGTTTGAAGGGTATAAATACCACATTACAGGTCTTCACCATGGTGATGAAGGTTTCCCAACAGAAGATGCTGCACAATGTGAATTCAATATTGAGCGTTTAGTTGGAAAAATCAACACTGTACATTTAGAAAATGGTGGTCTTGATGATTTACCAGATTATGAAGAAGTTGATTTAGATGATGCTGATGTTTGTATCATTGCATATGGTTCAATTGCACTTGGTGCTTATGAAGCTGTTAAAAAACTTCGTTCAGAAGGTATCAAAGCGGGTCTCTTTAGACCAATTATGCTATGGCCATCTCCAATCAAAAGATTAGAAGAGATTGGTAAAAAATTCGAAAACAGAATTATGGTTACTGAACTTAATATGGGACAGTATTCAAAAGAAATCGAGCGTGTAATTAAACGTAACGATTTTACAACGTTATTAAAAGCAAACGGTCGCCCAATCGCGCCGGCTGAAATGGTAGCAAAAGTTAAGGAGATGATGTAATGGCATTTAATTATGATAAATATTTACGTGTAAACAAGATGCCGACACTATGGTGTTGGGGTTGTGGTGATGGTGTTATTTTAAAGGCGACTATCCGTGCTATTGAGAAAATGGGTTGGGATATGGATGAAGTTTGTATCGTGTCTGGAATCGGATGTTCAGGACGTTTTTCTTCATATATTAATTGTAATACTGTTCATACAACGCACGGTCGTACAGTTGCATATGCTACGGGTATTAAGCTTGCCAAGCCACATGCACACGTAATTGTTGTTGCAGGTGATGGTGATGGTCTTGCTATTGGTGGTAACCATACTATACACGGTTGTAGAAGAAATATTGACTTAAACTTTATTTTAATCAATAACTTCATTTACGGTCTTACAAACTCTCAAACATCTCCAACAACACCTCGTGGTATGTGGACTGTTTCTCAAAAGAACGGTAACATTGACCCAACTTTTGATGCTTGTAAACTTGCTATTGGTGCAGGGGCTTCTTTTGTAGCACGTGAATCTATGACTGATCCTAAAAAACTAGAGAAAATTCTTGTAAAAGGTTTCTCTCATAAAGGTTTCTCTTTCTTAGATATTTTTTCAAACTGTCATATTAATCTTGGTCGTAAAAATAAGATGGCTAATGCTATGCAAAACCTTGAGTGGATTGACAGTATTACTATGCCTCTTAAAAAATGGGAAGCACTTTCTGAAGAGGAACAACTTAATATTTTCCCAACTGGTGTATTGAGAGAAGTAGAACAAGAAGAGTATTGTGATATGTATGCAGAGATTCAAAAAGCTGCTAAAGGTGAACGTGCTAAAATCACTCAAGATGACTTTGAGAAAAAAATATAAGGAGCTATAGATGAGACATACTTTAAGATTTACTGGTGTCGGTGGGCAAGGTGTTTTACTTGCTGGTGAGATTATGGCTGCTTGTAAAATAAAAAATGGTGGTTTTGGTTTAAAAACTGCTACATATACTTCTCAAGTTCGTGGTGGTGCAACGGTTGTTGATATTACTCTTGATGATGATGAAATTCGTTACCCATATGCAAATGAAGGTGAGATTGATTTTATGCTTTCTGTTGCAGATGTCTCTTTTCATCAGTTTAAGACTGGTGTAAGACCTGGTAACAAAATTGTTGTAGATCCAAATCTTGTTCACCCTAGTGATGAAGATAGAAAAACTTGGGATATTATCGAAATTCCTATTATTACTATTGCAAAAGAAGAGGTTGGTAATGTTATTACACAATCTGTTGTTGCACTAGGTATTACAAATACTATGACAGAAGTACTTCCAGAAGAATCATTGATTGAAACAATGCTTTCAAAAGTACCTGCTAAAGTACATGAAGCGAATAAAAAAGCATATGCACTTGGTAAAGCATACGCTTTGGATGCATTAGGTACTAAATAATATTTCAATTTAACTAAAGACAGTCCTTGAAAATTTGGACTGTCTTTTTTTATTCTTATAATCAATATTATATAATATCCATATTCTTTAATATTGATTATACTTTTATACTTTCCCAAAAGAAATCTACGTGTTTTTCAAACTGTGTTGCCAAGGTGTTTGTAGAATGTGCATCAAATCGTAATAGTGTCACTTGTAGACGAAGATAGAAGAGGGTGCTTAGAAACTCATAAGCTATCATCATAGGATCGCTTGAACGTATAAGAGAGTGTTGCATCATTACAAAAAAGCCCTCAGCAAGTATTTTGATGTTACTATCATGAAACTCTTTCATAAACTGCTCTCTAAGCTCTCTATTTTGCATTAGCTCTATCATTAGCAGTCTAAACATATTTTCGTTGCTCTTATCAAAGGTAAGCATCTTATATTGTGTTGTAAATTTTTGTAAAAATGGCTTACCACGAAGTGCCAACTCTTCTATTTCTTCTTTTGAAAATGTAAAAGGGGATGTGAAAATATTCTTTGCGACTTCTAAAAATATCTCCTCTTTATTTTTGTAATGATTATAGATTGCACTCTCTCGAATGCCTACTTCAGCTGCTATTTTTCTTACACTGGCACCTTTATAACCGTATTGACTAAAGAGGGTAGTTGATACTTTGAGTATTTTTTCTTTTGTATCCTTTCCTTTAGTATGGTCCCTGTTTTGCGGCATTATAGCTCCTTTTTTATCCATATGAACAGTTGTTCTTTTAGAGAGAATTATATATGAACAACTGTTAATATATGCTTAACAAGATATGAACAGTTGTTCTTTTAGTAGGGATTATATGTGAACAATCGTTCACTACTTTTTTCTATGGAATTAATGTATAATTTCATCACAAGGTACAAGAGATAGTAACTTGAAACTTTTCAAGAGGAAAGTCCGAGCTGCTGTAAGACAGTGTTCCATTTAACAAATGGCCGTAGTAATACGAGGGAAAGTGCAACAGAGAGTAGACTGCCACTTTTGTGGTAAAGGTGAAAGGGTGGTGTAAGAGACCACCAGTCCCTGTAGCAATGCAGAGAGCTTGTAAACCCAACACGGCAGCAAGAAACAGATGGTTAGCGTCTTACAATGCTATTGTTTCGCTAGAGGCATAATGTAAGTTATGCAGTAGATTAATTACTATCACTACAAAACTCGGCTTATTTTGTACCTTGTTTCTACATACACTTATTTTCACGAGTAGGATTTTATAATGAATAGAGTCATATATACAGCAGCAACACTCTTATTGCTACTCTCAGGCTGCAATACTGCACAAATAAACTACAATGACAAAAACAGAACATTTCAATACAGAGTTGATGACAGACGTATCGTAGAGAGTAGGGCGAAGAGAGTATATGAAAATAGGCTGCGTTTAGCTAATATTAACATATATCAAAATGTTTATATTTTAGAAAACGGTAATATTGTCACTCATGAAGAAGCATATGCTGATCCAACATATGTTTTTATAGCAAGTATTGATCTGCTGGTTCATAGAATTTTTGACAAATATCATGCACAATTTATAAAACGTGTTGGTAATGTTTACTTTTACAAATTAACTTCTAGTGATAAAACACTCTATATGCTCGTACAAAACAGAAATAAGAAGAAACTTGATTTTCTCTATGGAACAGATAAAGATGGATTTGAAGCTTTAGTGAAAAGCGTTACGCATAGTAATGTAAAAAATAGTTTTAGTACTGTAGTACAAAATAAGCCGAGTTCTACTTTAAACGCAGTAGAGTATATTCAAAGTAGCTGGAGTTACAAACACAGCATCTTTTCAGAGCTTGTAAAGCGTGAAGGTGGAAGTGCAAGGCTTCATAAATAATTTAAAGAGAATTTACATTATGTTAATCAATAAATATATGAAGAGGAAAAAATAGATAATGGATACAAAAGAACAACTCATTAATGACATCCAAAATCTGCTCAATACGTATGATGGTGTGAACCCTACTTCCCTCAATCCTGAGCTATTAAAGTTTATGGATGAAGAGACACTCAAACAAATCATAGGAAACCTGCTTGATCAAAAAGAGGCAGAAAAAGAGAGTGATATAGAGTGGTTAGAACAATTTAAAACAAAATAGTCTGTTGTTGAAAAATATTTCTGTTTTTCAATGTTATTGTTATTTACTATTTTTATGGTATACTCCCCTATTCAAAATATAAGGGAGATTTTATGGGCAGTAATTTAGACTTAATCCAACTGACAGAACAAACAAAAAAACTTACAGCGATGGTTGTAGAAGATGAAAAAGTAACAAATGAGCTTCTCAGTTCTACGTTTAAAAACTTTTTTGCAAAAGTAGACTCATGTTTTGATGGTGCAAGTGCACTTGAAATTTATGAAAAAGAGAAACCGGATGTTGTATTTGTAGATATTATTATGTCTGGAATGGACGGAATTGAGCTTTCACGTAAAATTCGTGAGATCAATCCAGCACAAATCATCATTGTAATCTCTGCAAGTAATGATATGGAAAAAATATCTGAATCTATTGAGGTTGGGGTAAACAGCTTTATTCAAAAACCAATTGATACGAAAAAAATCATTGAACTACTTGGCAATGTTGTATCTATGGTTGCTAAAAAGAAAAAAGTAGAAACAAAAACATTTTCTATCTCTCTTCCTTTAGATCTTTATGAGACAGTAAATGACAATGCAAAAGCAGAAAGCATCTCTAAAAATGCAGTAATCATTAGAGCACTTCGTAAATTTTACGACTAATTATATTTTACATAGATTTTATCTTTTTATAAGGATAAAATCTATATAATTTCGGATCAACAAAACAAGTTGAAACACTTCAAAGTGGCCCCGTCGTCTAGCGGTCAGGATCCATGGTTTTCATCCATGTTACAGGAGTTCGATTCTCCTCGGGGTCACCACTTACTACAGTCACATATTTAACAACGCCCATTCAACAACC
>Ga0256829_1002716_pt1 | contig 12882 bp, 11 predicted proteins | sample 131447metaG_FD_185979 | JGI IMG/M metagenome (GOLD analysis project Ga0256829, IMG submission 185979) | Hydrothermal vent microbial communities from Lau Basin, Pacific Ocean - 131-447 | ecosystem: Environmental > Aquatic > Marine > Hydrothermal vents | place: Pacific Ocean: Lau Basin | collected... | reverse complement strand
CGATCTGCATACACGCAAATATCGGAGCTATAAAAAAATGCACAAGGTACCTCGATAAAGATTTAAACAGAGCTTTTATGGTTAAAGATTTAGCTGATTCTACAAAATCTACATATGAGGATATACTAGCAAAAAATATAGATGCAAAACTAGGACCAAAAGGGAGCGAAAAAACTGCGGTTGACTTCATAGTTGATCTCCATTCTACTACTTCAAACATGGGATTATCTATCGTTATAGACAATGACAGTAAATTAGCATGGCAAGCAGCCGCTTATCTAAAGGATATGGAGCCGAATTTACAGATATTTAGATGGAGAGGTGACACGAAAGAGGTCTCATTTGTGAACTCAATCACAAAAGATGGCTTTGCCATAGAAGTAGGAGCTATTCCTCAAGGTGTACTAAGAGCTGATATATTTTTTAAAACAGAAAAGCTGATACATCACCTGCTTGATTTTTTTGAAAAATATAATAGTAGTAGGCTACAAACAGTATATAAAAATATCGAGATTTTCGACCACATAAAACTCTTAGACTTCCCAAGAGATAAAAAAGGTAAACTAAACGCAACAATCCATCCAAATCTACAAGATAATGACTACCAAAAACTAACACCTAAAGACCCTCTTTTTGTAACGCTAGAGGGGGAAGTGATAGAGTATAAAGAGAAAGAGGAGCTATATGCTCTATTTATAAACGAAGCGGCCTACTACGAAAAAGGTTTTGCTATGTGCCTAGCCAAAAAGAGAATCATAGAGATTTGAAAAATCAGGGTTAAAAAGTTTAAAGTTTAACCCTGACCTATTTTTACTGATATATATCTATCTGTGGGTATGGTTTAGAGATGCTTTTTTCATCGAAAGTCAGTTTGACTTTTTCAATCGTATCAAATTTTACTCCCCAATAGTCTGCACTTTTTACCCATACCCAAACTACAAAATTTGCGCTACTGTCTGCTAGTTACTACTGTATCCATGTTAAAATTCATATTTGTACCTACTTCATAAATTTAGCGTCAACTCTTCTGTTTTGAGCCCTGCCCTCTTTGGTTTTGTTTGTTGCTATAGGATTTGACTCTCCAAAGCCTTTAGTTGTGATTCTATCGCTGTTTATTCCAAGGTTGATTAGAGCATTTGCAACGGCTTTGGCTCTTTGGATGGAGAGATTTTGATTGTGTTTTATGCTTCCTCTTGAATCAGTATTACCCTCTAACAAAACTCTATAATCATAATTTATCTTCAAAAAATCGGCCACTTTTCTTATCTTAGCCATGTATTGGCTAGAGATATCTGCTTTATCTGTATCAAACTGTACATGTAGGTGTATCACTTTCACACATCCATCACTATTTACTACATTGCCTTTTGGTGTATTTGGACATCTATCTTGTGAATCTAGTACACCATCAAAATCACTATCGAGTTCGCAACCTCTATTGTCAACTTTGGCTCCTGCTGGAGTATGAGGACACTTATCTAAGTTATCATTTACTCCGTCACGATCACTATCGCTTACAACTACGATGGGTTTTGGAGCGGGAGCTGGCTTTTTTTCTGCCTTAACAGGAGTTGGAACCGGCACAGGCTCACTCTTTGCCATCGGTTCTGCTTTTTTTCCAAAAGGAAAAACAAAACCCACAGTATAGAAGAGGTTGTTATCACCGTGGTCAAATTTGATAGCATGTCTAACCTCAGCCCTCAGAGAAAAATTATCATTTAACTTATATTTTAAACCCAAACCATAGTTAAAAAATCCACTATTGCCATTATTAAACATTTTCCGTGAAATATTTTCATACCCTATACCCACCAAAGAGTATAAAGAGAGTTTATCTTTTAATGGATACGATTTTATAGCATTTACAAAGTATCTATTGATATTTGTACTTTTGTTTGAATTGCTATAACTCACACTATCGCTTCTATCAAATCCAAACTCTACTTGGTTAAATATAGAGTCAATATTGATACCAAATCTCAAACCATAACTTAACTGATGGCTCAAATCAAGATTGCCCTCTGGAACAACTCCGCCTACTGTTGGTGTAATTTCATACTTGTAACTACTAGCAATCAACAGACTACTAGCAACCAAAAAAAGCATAACTATCTTTTTCATATCTTGTCTCCTAGTTTTTTTGTCATAATTATATCACATATCCTCTATATTGTTTAGCGAATATATATATGATTTAAAAGTTTCAAAATCTTGGACTTTTTCTAATCCCTCTTTATACCACTCTTGAAAATCTTTTGGTATATTTTGCAAGTGTTCATCTATAAGCTTTTGTTTTAACTCAATATCAATCTTTTTTGCTTTTGATATGATTTTCAGATGGTTTAGTATCGTAGCTTCCCTCACCTCTCTTATCTGTGCCATCTCTTGGATATTTTTTCCATCTTCTATGAGATTTAGAGTTTTTTGAACAGTATCACTCAGAGTTGTTGCCTTCAAAGTAGCCAATTTTTCTAAAAACATCTCTCCGTATTTTTCTAGTTTAACTTCACCAACCCCATTTATCTTCAAAAAACTCTCTTTATCGTTTGGCAGTTTTCTTGCCATATCTTTGAGTGCTGCATCTGAGAAAATCACATAAGCAGGAACTCCATTGTCTTTTGCCAACCTGCTTCTAAGGCTCCTTAGTGCTTCAAAATTATCATCAGATCTAGGCTCATCTGCCTCTAAAGCCACCTTTTGCACCTTTTCAAATATCTCAGCACTTCCATATAATTTGATATCTCCTCTTAAAAGAGTATTTCCAAAATTTGTGATCAAAAGCTCCCTGTATTCACCTCTTTGTATCGCCTTTTTTTCAAAAAGCTTATCGATGATGAGCTCCCAGCTAGCCTTGCTGATTTCAACTCCTATGCCATAAACGCTCAACTTGTCATGAGCATTATCTAGAATTTTTTTGTTTTTACTGCCTCTTAAAATATCCACAATATAGTTTGCACCAAAGCTCTGATTTGTCCTATAAATTGCTGAGAGAAACATTCTCGCCTCTTTGGTTATCTCTATCTCCTCTATCTTGCCTCTTTTGCAATTATCGCAGGAGGTTTTACACTCATCTATCTCCTCTTCAAAATAGCCAGCTAACAACTGATGCCTACAACTTGAGCTGTTTGCATAATTGTACATCTCCTCCATCTTGTTTTTTGCCATATTTCGATATCTATCATCTTCTATGGAGTTTAAAAGCTCGCTCTTTCTTAGGACATCGCTCATGGAGTACAAAAGCAGACACTCACTCTTTAGCCCATCTCTACCTGCTCTTCCTATCTCTTGATAGTAGCCCTCTATACTTTTTGGAAGATCCATATGCACTACAAATCTGACATTACTCTTGTCTATCCCCATACCAAATGCAATAGTCGCTACTATGATTTTTGTCTCATCTTCTATAAAGCTTTGCTGAACAGTTTTTCTCTTTTGGCTGCTTAATCCTGCGTGATATGAGAGTGCTTTGAAGTTTTTTGATTGCAAAAATTTTGCCACTTCATCACTCTCTTTTCTAGTAAATGTATATACGATACCGCTCTCACCTTTATAATCTTTCAAAAATCTTAATAGTTTATCTCGACCATTTCCCACTCTTTTTTGTATATTTGGTATAAGATTTTCTCTGAAAAAACTACCTTTTAGTATAGCTGGATTGTTTAATTTAAGAGAGTTCACTATATCCTTTGCCACTTTTGATGCAGCAGTTGCCGTAAAAGCAGCTATCGGTATATGCGAAAACTCCTCTTTTAAAAAATGCAACTTTCTATAATCTGGTCTAAATTCATGCCCCCATTCACTCACACAATGTGCCTCATCTATGACGATAAAACTCACCTCTATCTCTCTTAAGAGTTGTTTAAAACTAGGCATATTTGCCCTCTCAGGCGATACATATAGCAAAGAGATTTCATAATTGTAAATTTTTCTATAAACCTCACTTGTCTCTTGTGAATTTAACTCACTTGTCAATTTATCAGCTTTTATGCTGTTTAACCCTAAGTTTATCACTTGGTCATTGATAAGAGCGATAAGAGGGGATATGACTATTGTTATTTTATCTTTAAAATACAGAGCAGGCAGTTGATAGCACAGAGATTTTCCACCACCAGTTGGCAAAATCGTCAACAAATCTTGGTTGGAGATTATAGTCTCTATGCTCTCTTTTTGAAGCGGCTTAAAGTCGTTGAAGCCAAAGTTTTTTTCTAAAATTGATTTGATATCTTTTTCCTTTGCTAGCATGTATAATTCTGTATCCTATCAAAATAAAGGTTATCAATATATAAAAATACTCATATCTACTCAAAACTTTCTGCGCCATAGAGGCATGAATGGTGACCAATATCAAGATCACATAGACCAACTTATGCCAACTGTTAAACTTTTTGAAAAGCTTTTTAAATGAAGTTAGACTCATAAAAAGAAGCACCAAAAAAGATGTCATCCCAAGATATACAAAAGGCTTATCTAGCGTCTCTTTTACTGCAAAAGCAGGGTTTAACTCCGCATCCAAAACAAAGAAGTTCAGAAAATGCAAAAAGGCATAAAAAAAGGTAAACAAACCGACAAATCTTCTATATCTCATAAAGTTTTTTACTCTTTTAAGTGGTGATATGCAAAGTGTCAAAATAAGCAAAAAAATAGCAGTGACCCCTGTGTGAATATAGATGTATTTTATGGGGTCAACCGCACTTTGCAAACCATACAACATGTAAAAAAATGGGGATAAAAAAAGCAAAAACAGGGTACTCTTTTTTATCATATAAATTTCCTCAAATCCATATCTTTATACATCCCTGCTACCTCTTTTTCGTAGCCGTTAAACATCAAAGTCCTCTGCTTAAAGAAGCTTCCTAGCTTTCTCTCTCTTGCTTGCGACCATCTAGGGTGGTCAACATTTGGATTTACATTTGCATAAAAGCCATACTCTTTTGGGTTTATATCATTCCAAGTATTTATGGGTTGATTTTCCACAAACTCTATACTGACTATGGACTTTATGCTTTTAAATCCATACTTCCAAGGCACTATGAGTCTAAGTGGTGCACCACTTTGTTTAGCAAGAGTTTTACCATACATCCCAACACTCAAAATCGTCAAATCATTCATGGCTTCATCCATTCTCAGGCCCTCAACATAAGGGTATGGTATATTTCCAAACATCCCTTTTGCCTGATCTGGAAACTGCTTTGGATCAAATAGGGTTGTAAATTTGACATACTTGGCTTTAGAGTTTGGTTTGGCAAGTTTGATGATGTGCGAAAGTGGAAAACCAATCCACGGCACAACCATGGCCCATGCCTCAACACAGCGAAATCTATAAACCCTCTCTTCAAGCGGATAGGAGCTTAGTATCTCCTCCATACTGATAGTAAACGGTTTTTCAATCTCGCCTTTTATCTCTATATCCCAAGGACTTGGCTTTAAAGTGTGAGCTAATTTTGCAGGCTCACTCTTTTTTAGTGAAAACTCATAAAAGTTATTGTAAGTACTTGCTTGGTGGAAACTATTTTGCTCCAAACCTTTCCCAAAAGAGGTTTTTGTGAAACGAAGTGGGTCTCTCTTTGTCATCTCTATCGCCGAGAGTTTTTCCATAACGCTCGAAGTCAAAACAACAGTAGCAGCACCCAACTTCAAAAAATCTCTTCTTTTATCAAACAGTGACTCATCTGTCACCTCATTTTCACTTATATACCAACTAGGTTTTTTTAAAATATTCATGATGTCTCTCCAAATGATAAAGTTTATTACTCCACCAAGTAACTAACTTCTTGCAAAGCTATTTCGTGAGGCTCAGACCAACGGGAGGATTTGTCCTCTAAGAAATAGCTTTGCAAGAAGTTAAATTAAACAAAGTATATCTTGTTTGTGTGTATTATTTGTTTATTTTTCTATTTTTTCCACTCTATTTCGTTATGCATAACTCCTATGATAGAAGGGCTTACAGGGTGGATTTTTTTGTTTACTACTGTTATGGAGTTTGGTATCACCAAAAAGAGGTAGGGGTTATCATCGACTATGAGCTTGAAAATCTTTCTGTATATGGCATCAAATTTTCTGTTATCAACTGTTCTTTCTGCCTTTTTTATGAGTCTGTCAACCTCCTTGTTTTTATATCCCACAAAGTTAAAACCACCTTTTTTATACGAATCACTATGCCAGATACTGTAAGCATCAGGCTTAAGTCCAACCGACCATGCGAGCAAAACTGCTTCAAATCTTTTTGGCATCACGACTGTGTTCAAAAAAGCTTGCCACTCCATGATGCGAAGTTTCACTATGACACCCGCTTTTCTCAACTGAGATTGAAGGATTTGTGCCATATATGTTCTAGTTGAACCTGTATTTGTGGAGAGTTCAAAAGTTAGCGGGTGGTCTTTATCGTACCCTGCAACTTTGAGCAACTCTTTTGCTTTTTTGATATCTTGTTTTGGGGCTGGCACATTTGGGTTGAACGCTCCCGTTCCTGGTAAAAATGGACCTGTGCACACTTTGGCATGTCCAAAAAACATCACTTTTGCCAACTCTTGTCTATTTATAGCCAATGAGAGTGCCTTTCTAACCAGAGGGTTTTTAAACTTCTTGTTTTTTAGGTTAAAGCCCATATATGAGTACGAATGAGATGGCGACTCATATATGCTAAATCTCTTTTTAAAATCACCATCTATCTGCCTTTCAAGTTGCAATGGAGTTAAAGAGCCAATATCTAAAAGTCCTGATTTTAGCATCAAAAAATTTGCTGAACTATCTGGTATATAGTGATATACAATCTTATCAATATATGGCTTATGTATAAAGTAGTTTGGATTTGCCTTTAAGACTATATTGTTAGATATGGAAAATTTCTTTAGTATATATGGCCCTGTTCCTATGGGAGCTTGGTTAAATTTACTCGTCATCATATTTTTTTCATCTTTAAGCAGATGCTCGGGTAAAATCTCCATCATCCAAGTCTCCAATGCTTGAAAATATGGATACTTATATACTACCTTTACTGTAAAATCATCGAGTGCCGTAACGCTTTTTATATGTTTAAAACTCGATGAATATGGTGTAAATATTTTGGGTGAAATGATAGTTTTATAGGTAAAAATCACATCTTTAGCACTAAAAGGTGCTCCATCACTCCACTTTATACCGTGTCTAAGGTGAAAAATCAAAGTTGTTTTGTTTTTAAACTCATAACTACTAGCTAACATCATTTTTATCTTAGCATTCTTATCATATGTTATAAGGGAATTAAAAATCCACTGAGTTATCTCACTACTAGAGCTATCGGTAGAGAGTATAGGGTTTATACGACTTGGATTTGCACTGATAGAGAGCTGAAGAGTTGAGGCACTAAGTGAGATGATAAAAATTAGTATAAAGATTATATTTTTCATTTTGAGATTATACCATAAGATTTTGGGCATAAAAAAAGCGTTCGAGGTGGGCATCTCGAACGCTGATTTTAAAAACATATTCGTTTTAAAAGGAGGGTTTCGTCTTGGTTAAAAATTAACTCCTACGCCAATCAAATAAGTGCGAAAGCTCACTTCTAATACCCCACAAGGAGAAAGTATCCATTTAGTAGATACAAACCTACGCTTATCAATACGATAGAAGAGAGGTATTCAAAATATCTCTGATACACACTAAAGATGCGAATCTTTTCCAGCCAAGCCATACTAAATGCTCCTATGAGCATCGGGATACTTCTACCCAAGGCAAAAGAGCCTAAAAGCGCCATTCCAAACAATGGGGAACCTATGGCTGTGCTAGAAGCCAACATGACTAAAAGTGCTGGAGTACAAAAAGGACAAACAGCTATAGAAAAAGGTATAGCCAATAAAAAAGCACCTCCTACGCTGGCTACCTTGTAAGCATTTGCGCTAATCCAAGGCATTTTAATCTTTATCAAACCAGACCAAACAATACCTAGAAAAATCAATATTGGAGCAATAACTAAGTTCCAGCGACTCCCCATAATACCTTTAATCCACTCGCCACCAAGTGCTGTTATCAAACCTAATATTATGTGTGTAACTAACATGCCCCCTATAAATGAAATACCTAAAATCAATGCACGGTTTTTTTCTTTTCCCTTAACTACATAAGCCAACATCATGGGGATAGATGCAAAAGAGATTGGATTAAAGCTAAAGATAAATCCAGCAAGAAAACCTAAAAGCAAGGCACCTATACTTGGATGTGCTAATTTTTCTTTAAAAAATTCTAAATCAATTGAGTAAGAAATAGAAAATATGTACAAAGCCAAAATAAAAAATATAAAAGCCGTAAAAGGAGGCATAAAAGTGCCTAAGGCTGAGAAAAACAGTTTAGACTTATCAGTAAAACCTTTAAACACGAGATATATTGTAGGTAAAGTGTAAAAAAAAGTATATATAATGGCTGATAATATGGCTATTTCATATGAATGAACATTAATCAAAACAAGACTCAACAAAATCACGATAGGGATATTGCACGCTGGTATGCTCAAGGAGAGTTTTAATGTTTGTGACAAATGCTTTGAATTTGGAAGCAACCTATATATATCAATATGAGGCACATGAAAATAAATCTTTTGCCCTAAAATATACATTATTGAAAATACGACTAAGACACTCCCTATAAAAAAGAGTGACACTTCAGAAAAAAGATAGGTTATAGCCAAAAAAATGCCAGCAAGGATAAGCGATTTAATAAACAGCAAATAAAAAATATTTTGTATCTTTTTTGCATTGGAGAGCTTATGTATTCGTGCGGAATTCATACTGTATGTGGCTATGGTACATGGCTCTAAAAAAGCCAAGAGTCCTAAAAGTGCAGCTATAGCTAGTTCAAACATATCATAATCTCCTTTCAATTTCAGCTAAAAGTTTCTCTTTTGATGGCAATGAAGTAAAGACTAACTGTCCGTCTATCGCAATAGCTGGTGTACTCAATACCCCAAGCTCTACCGCATAATCCATATCTTGCATGATATCAACCTCACGCCAAGTCAAATTTTCTTTATATTGAAGGGCAATATTTTTTAAAATTTCTTTTGCATGACCACACTTTCCACATCCTGGGGCTGAAAACACTTCAATATTTAACATAATTTCTCCTCGTATGATATAGTGCTAATTCTTTCGCTTCTATCTTTATTTTATTGTTCGTTTACTAAAAATTGTATCTAAAGCTGGCAATATAGTTGGTGTCATGAGCATTATTTATGTCTTTTACAATGCCACCTTCTAATACCCATCTAGGATTGATAAGTTGGACTCCTAGCGTGACTTGATGTGTGATGCTGTTGCCTTGCATATATCTGCCATTTAACTCAACTATGCTGTTTATCTCATAACTCAAACCCCAATCTGGGCGAACAACTGGGAAGAGGCGGTGTTGCCATGAGATATCATATTTGCCACTGTTTAAACGATTATTTAAGCCTTTTTGATAAATAGCATCTACATCTATCTCATTTTTTCCTATGAAATATGTATATATGAAACCTGCTTGCAAAGCACCATCTCTTGCACTGTCTGTTGGCACAATGCCACCTCCCAAAAGGCCTAATCTTTTAGTTCCTTGCTCACTGTCTTGTCTGAAAATTGTATATCTATACAGCAAAGATACATCACCTTGTCTATTCGCTCCTGTTGGGCTTAATCTATAAGGCATAGCAACTATCACAGTTTGTTTTGGATCTATTCCATACATCAAACTTGTTGTGAGTGTATCAATATTTGTATCTTTCGAAGAATCATATAAAACTCTGCCGACAAAATGATTTTTTTGCACAGGGAGCGCCACAAAAGAGCGCAACCCCATGCTAAAAGCACTACTAGCAATCAGTAGCAAAATAAGTATTTTCAAATTTCTCATTTTGATACCACTGTTACTTTAGTAGGCGTAAACCCGGTATCAAGAACAGCTTGTTTCATCTCTTTAATACTTGGCTTGTCTCCTTTTGTTTCTAGCCTAATTTTTTTCAATTTCAAGCTAACATCCACTTTAGATACACCATCCATTTTCTTGAATTTTCTATCTAAACTATCCGCACAAAATGCACATGTCATCCCATATACGCCTATATCTACAGTTCTTGCAAATGTTGATGGCACCATAAATGCTCCAGCCAATAAACTAGCGATCAATAACTTTTTCATAACTTTCTCCTTAAATATTAAAGAACTCTCGCAAAGGCAAGAGTAAATAACTAGCAAAAAAGCTAGTAAACCATATAGCCACGCTCAAAAAGAAAACTCTTTTATTCCATTTCTTTGAGCTTTCACAATATTTGGCCAGCTCAGGATCACTTGGACAACTTTGGTTCGGTCGCCATATAATCCACACTAAAAACAGCAACATAAGGGCAGATATACTAAATGTCCAAACCTTATGCTCTGCTAAAAAAAGTAGTCCTGGAACATTAAAATTCAAACTTGCAACTGTCGCTCCAAGCCCTAATGAAACCAAGAGAATAGGTAACGCACAGCACAACAGTGTACTTCCTGTTATCAAAAGCGTCATCCACTTTAAATTATCTGTTATTTTACTTTTCATATCTACTCCTATTCTATCCTGCACAGCAAGATAATTGTTTTACATCTTTGTTAAATGTTTGTGCACAAAGCTTTAAACCCTCAACCATGCTTAAATATGGGAAGAGTTCACTCGCAAGCTCTTGCACACTCATCTTAGCTCTTATTGCCAAAGCGGCACTTTGTATGATATCGCTCGCATTATCGCATAAGGCTTGAACCCCTAAAAGCAAACCTGTATCTTTTTGTGCTACCATTTTTATAAAACCAGATATATCAAAATTTGCAAGAGCTCTTGGGACATTTTCTAAATCCAAAACTCTTGTATCTACTTCATAACCTTTTCGCTTTGCCTCTTTTTCATCAAATCCGACTGTTGCTATTTGAGGCTCTGTAAATACAACTGCGGGCACTATTGAGAGATCCAAAATCTCATCTTTGCCTAACATATTGGCAGCTGCCTTAGTTCCCGCAGCTGCAGCGACATACACAAAAGCAGGATTGCTAGTACAATCTCCTCCTGCATATATATGTTTGAGGTTTGTTTGTAAATGGTCATCCACAACTACTGCTCCGCTTGAATCTATCTCTATACCTATATTTTCAAGTCCCAATTTTGAAGTATTTGATTTTCTACCTGTTGCTATAAGCAGCCCATCGCTATGTATCTTTTTGTCATTAACCACCAACTCAAAAATATGGTTTTCATAAGATACACTTTGAAAATTTGCATTTTTTATGATTTTCATGCCCTCTGTTTTAAGAATCTTCTCTAACTCTACTCCTATTAGATTATCCTCTCTTGAAAGAAGCTTACTTAGTGCTATCAAAGTAACATTTGAGCCTAATCTTTGATATGCTTGAGCAAGTTCGAGTGCCACGGATGAACTTCCATATACTGCTAAATTTTGTGGTATTTTTTTCGCCACCAAGGCCTCAGTAGAAGTCCAAAAAGGTGTGTCTCTTAAGCCTTCTATATTTGGTATAAAAGGCGAAGCACCAGTTGCAATCAAGGCTTTATCAAACTTTATCTCTTGTGTTCCACCTTGATTTAATTTGACTTCCAAAGTATATCTATCTTTAAAAGTTGCAAACCCATGAATTAGTTTGATAGAGGGGTTGATATCCAGTATATTTTCATATTTTGCATGGCGAAGTTCATCAACTCTTGCTTGCTGTTGCTTTAACAATACTTCGCGATTTATCTCAGTATTGCAAGGCTTAACCCCATCATCAAAAGGACTATTTTGTCGCAAATGTGCGATATGAGCCGAGCGAATCATGATCTTAGAGGGGACACAGCCGATATTTACACAAGTTCCGCCAGTTACTCCACTCTCTATCATGCTCACTCTAGCTCCACCATCACTTGCTTTTATGGCGGCTGCAAAAGCTGTTGCACCACTTCCTATAATGGCTACATGTTTCATCTTTTATCCTTTGTTAGGTACGCTACAACCATCAGTTGAACAGCCATCGTCTCCACAATGTTTATTTGCAGGTGAAAATATATCCCAAATAGAAACTATGAGCATTAGAGCGATACCAGTGTACATAACGGTTGCACCAGGGAGACCCAAGTGCATCAATGGCTTCCAAAGAAGTACAAGTATAGGACCACTTATCCCAAAAAGTGTTCTTTTTAACTGCTTATGAGTCCTATATCCCAAAAGATTTATAATCAATGCAATTGTTGCAAAAAGTGGTAATAACACACTTACAAAAACACTTTCCCATTGGGTTAAAAACCCTAAGCCAATAGCTGCTCCAAAACTTGCAGCCGCGGGAAAGCAAGCTGCGCATCCTAAAACTGAAACAAACGCTCCTACTGAGCTAGTCGCTTTACCTGTTTTTAACATTTTTTCTGACATTTTTTATCCTTATTTCTTGATTTCTTTTTCTATCTCTTTAACTACTTTTGTGACATCTCCCATACAACACTTTCCACTTGGATTTTTTATCTCACACGAGCAGCCGATGGTGTCCATATTGTGTTTTATATCTTTTATGGCAGAGCTTTTGCCATTTTTTAGCAAATCTTCTTTGATTCTTTGTTTTGTCCATCCAAAGCAGTAGCACATATTTGCAGGCTTGGCTCCATCTTTTAATCCGACACTTACGCTCAAATCATCTTGTGTTAGAACCTCATCACCTCTAAAATAAATAGCTCTACATGTAGAGGTTTTGCAGTAAGAAAATCCATCTAAACTGCTTAGTTTTTCTTTTGTGCTAGCTACCAATAAGGCTTCTAGGGTTTTACTTAAAACTCCTTTTGCTTCGCGGTGGCACAAGGGGCAAAATGCTTTATCTTTTGGCTGAGGCGTGCAACAATCGTCTCCGTTGCTTTGTGGTTTTTGCACGATAC
>Ga0256829_1002715_pt1 | contig 12889 bp, 13 predicted proteins | sample 131447metaG_FD_185979 | JGI IMG/M metagenome (GOLD analysis project Ga0256829, IMG submission 185979) | Hydrothermal vent microbial communities from Lau Basin, Pacific Ocean - 131-447 | ecosystem: Environmental > Aquatic > Marine > Hydrothermal vents | place: Pacific Ocean: Lau Basin | collected... | reverse complement strand
ACAAGTTTAGTAGCACCTTCGCCGTCACGCACCATTTGACGTGCTAAAAATTTCATAATTTCATACAGAGCTTCTTCAAAAGCGGCTCTGTTATATGCACCCGATTTGCCATTACTTAGCAGCATCACTGTATCATTTGTCGAAGTGTCACCATCTACGCTTGCTGCATTGAAAGTTGTCTCGGTTTTCTTGACTAAAATCTCTTGCATCTCAGCTTGCGTGACTTTGGCATCGGTTGTGATGAAGCAGAGCATTGTTGCCATGGCAGGGTTGATCATTCCTGCGCCTTTGGCCATCGCACCAATGTGAAAAGAGCTGCCGTCGGAAAGTTCAACTCTAAAGGCCTTCTCTTTTGAAAAACTATCTGTTGTCATGATCGCCTGCGCTGCTGCGTGAGGATTACGCTGGCTTAGATCAAAAAGTTTTGCCCCCTCAATGATCTTCTCTTTAGGCAGTCTTACACCAATGACACCTGTTGAGCTCATAACAGGATTGCTCACGCAAGTAGGTAATGTCGCCAAAATTTCATCAATATCAGCAATCCCAGCTTTACCTGTCATGGCATTGGCATTTTTAGAGTTTATAAGTACAAAGTTCGTTTGAAAACTCCCTTTTGCTTTAAAATGGCGAATGGGCGCTGCTGCCATCTTATTTGTCGTAAAAACAGAGGCTATCTCACACGGCTCCTCTGAATAGATAAATGCCATATCTTTTGCATTCTCAGCTTTGAGTCCAGCACTCACGCCATCAGCGAAAAATCCCTCAGCAGCGCAAACACCGCTGTTTACTTCAACTAACTTATACAAACTTCAACTCCTTTGGCTTCACTCTTTTCTTGAGTAAATCTCTCGTAATTTTAATGCCATCTTGTGTTCCAATGACCAAGAGTTTCGATTCACTCGTTACTAAGGTATCACCCTTTGGCATACTTAAAAATTTTCCATCTTTTTTTGTTATACCAACGATGGACGTATTGGCAATTTCACGAATATGTGTCTCTTTGAGCTTTTTAAGCACGGCCCAAGAGTAACGCGGCACTTCGATCTCCTGCATATCAAGAGGATTGTCACTTTTATACAAGAACTCTTCTAAAAGATTTTCCATATCAGGACGTGCTGCCATGGCACTTACACGTTGTGCTGTAAGTTTTGTAGGGCTCACAACCGTATCGGCACCAAGCTTTTTAAGTTTCTCTACATCACTCATAGACTCTGCCGCTGAGATAACATAATAGGGACGAGGCAAAAAATGCTCTTTTTCAAAAAGCCGCACGGATGCGATCAACGCGATATTGTCTGCAATAGAGTCTGAGAGCGTAATCAAACCTTTTGCAGAAGAGAGATGCGCTTTGAGCATTGCTAGCTCTGCGTGAGGCTCTGCTTGTAGATACTGCGGATACTTATACTCTGCTGCCCATGCATGTATTTCATCTCTTGGGTCTATAACGACAAAAGGGATGTGATTTTTACGAAGCTGTTTTGTCACTTCAATAGTATAGTCATTATGATAACAGACAACGAAATGTTTTTTGAGCCTTGCTATTTTATATAACATTCTTCGCTCCTTTAATATGGCAACGATATGCCCTTTGTTTATCTCCGCGACCAAGATACCCACTGCACTTGAAAAGACCGCAAATCCTGCGATAATCAGATTGATTGTAAAGATTCTACCTGTATCTGAAATCGGAGCGATTTCACCAAAGCCGACAGTCGTAAAGGTGATGGCTGTTTGATAAATTGCATCGATTATCGTAAAATTATCTATAAGGACATAGCCTATAGTTCCAACGAGCATTACAATTACAGTAAGTATGAGAGGTAAGCGGAAAGCTTTTAAGTGCGGGTAGACTTCCGGAAGAAGTTCTTTATCTGGTTTGGGAGCGATCTCCCAATTTAGGAATTTGCGAATCCTTTCTAAAAGATTCAAATCAATTCCTAAAGTTTACGAATTTTTCTTAAGTGTGCGTAATTCTTTTGCAGAAATCTTAATTTTTTTCGTTGTACCATCTTCTAATGTGATACGCACTGTTCTTAGGTTTAATAAAAAACGACGCTTTGTTCTGTTTTTTGCATGAGAAACATTGTTCCCACTCATAGGGCCTTTGCCGCTAATAGCACATCTTCTTGCCATTTGAGTATCCTTGAATGATATTTTAAAGTTGCGAATTGTAGCAAAACAAAGCAAAACTTCAACTTAAGCCGATTTTCTTTCTTTGAAAACTCTTACAACTCTTTTATATTTCTTTTATGAAATTATAGCTAAAATGTACAATATTAAACAGAAAGTATACTATTTTGATTACACAAGAAAAAATTGATGCATTTATAGAAAAGATTCCGCCTTCCCCAAAAGCATTGCGTGAGACTATTTTTGCGTTAAATGCAGGAGAGCTTCCAAAAGCAGCCAAAGCGGCAAAAGAAGATAGAGCCCTGAGTGCCTACCTCAAAGATCTGGTCAATAAACCCATTTATGGTTTTCGCAGTGAAGTAAGTGATGTTGCACAGATTTTCGGTATATTGGGAGTGTCACGTTCACAACAAGCAGTCTATAATTATATGATCACCCTGCTCTCACCTGCAAAATGGCAGCTTTTTAAACTGAACAAAAACTCTTTTAATGATCTGCAAGCCGAACTCTCTGTCGCTTGGCAAAAGATCTTACAACATCTAAATATCGACGACAAAGAACTTGAGAGTGCTATTTCTCTTCTGCCGGCAAGTATCATCGTCTCAGAAGCACTTTTTTGCCAAAAGATCAACGATGTCAAACTTTTACGCAGCGTGCACAATATTGACTTCAATACTATCTTACAAAGACTCTGTGAAATGGACCTCTTTGATATTTGTGAGAGAATTGCACAAAAGTGGGAAATGGATGCAAGAATTGAGCAGATCATACAAGCAGCCAGTGGTGTCAAACCCGCTGAAGATGCAGATATAAACAAACTTGGACAATGGATGCATCTTTTACTCTTTTTTACACTTTCAAAAGCAGAGTTCATAGAAGCGGGACTCAATGACTTCATTGATTTTCAGATAGAATATGTTGCAGATATTTATGATGAATTTGCAAGTGTAATGGAGATTGAATGAGAGCAGTAGTAAAAGACGGAGTCGGTGTTTTTCATCCACAAGGATTTCTTGATGGTAATTCCAGTGCGTCACTGCTAAGCATTGAAGACATCGAAGCAACTATTAAATTAAATGCAGACATGGTTCTTGTCTCTTTAAAAAAAGTGATTTTCTTTAACCGAAATGGTCTCGATACCTTTGTGAAACTTTTTCAAAAAGTAAGAGCAGCCAATCATATCATCGTCGGTTTTTGTGACTATGATACAAAAAAATACAAGACTATCATGAAGTTCTATAATGATGAATTGATGTTTTCACTCTTTAAAACACAAGAGATAGCGACTCTTTTTGCTGCAAGTTTTAAAAATCAGAGTAAAAACGTTCTTCTTTATAGTGATGACAAATCACAGCGTGCAGCAATGGCAATAGAGTTGCATGACAATGGGCATAACCCCATCGTAGCACAGACTCAAGAGGAGTTTGATGAAAAATCGAAGGCTGACAATGCCTATGACATCATCATCGATGACACATTTTTAGGGCAAATGGGGCAAAAAGTTGCAACACGTGTTACGGGTAATGCCATCATCTACACAGTATCTTCATTTTTAGATGCTGAGATCGGAAATACTTTTAACATTGCCTACCACAACAACTCGCTTAATGTCGGTTTTCGTCTCTTCATTTTCGATGCGTACAAAGTTGTCAGCATGAATGTTCATGCCCTGAACTTTTTCTCTAAACTCGCTTCATCAGCTGCCGAGTACAATGCAACCATCTGTTTTGTAGGCATGACCTTTGAAAAGACACCTCTCTCCTTTAAAGAGACACTCGAAGATGCCGGTATTATGTTCTTTGAACAGATGGATGATATTTTAGGTGATAAAGAACTCTTAGAAGAGCTTGGTGCGAGTTCTGCAGCAGCCATTAAAAGTAAACGCATGCTCAACAAAGAGATAGTCACAGAAATACCAAACTTCATCGATGCGACAGTCGCTACCATTGAAATGATGACAAATTCGCAAGCACTCAAAGAAGCTGTCAAAATGGATAAAATTGAGATAGAGAATAAAGAGAATAAAATTGCCAGCTCCATAGGTTTTTATGGAGATATTGACGGCATGGTCATTCTTGTCTTTCCACAAGGCATCGCCAAAAAGGCTTGTGAACTGCTAATCGGAGAAAGCACTGATGATAAAGAGCTTATTCTTGACACGCTAGCAGAACTTGTCAATATTGTTGGAGGAAAGGTCAAAACACTGCTCTCCGATGAAGGAATCCATGTTGACATCACACTCCCTCGTACCTATCCGAACGTAGATAGCCTCTTGGAAATCGCGCAAGATAAAAAAGGTGTGCAGGTTGACTTGAACTTTAACAATGACAATTTTCTCTTCTTCTTAACTAGATAAAAGTATGTACATACTATAATTTCACGAAGAAAAAGGAAAAGTATATGATGAAAGTAGCACCAAGTATCTTATCGGCTGATTTTGGAAATCTTGCACGTGATGTAGAAGAGATCTGCCAAAGCGGCTGTGATTTAGTCCATGTCGATGTAATGGACGGCCACTTCGTGCCCAATTTAACAATTGGGCCTGTTGTTGTCTCTGCAGTCGCAAAAGCAGCCACAAAACCACTTGATATTCACCTGATGGTACAGAACAATACTTTTTTTGTCGACCTCTTTGCACCACTCAAACCGGAATATATCTCTTTTCATATTGAAGAGGAGAAACATCCCCATAGACTAATTCAAAAGATTCGCTCCTATGGCATAAAACCATCGATTGTTTTAAATCCAAATACAATTCCCGAAGAGTTAGAGTACATTTTAGGTGATTTGGACATGGTCCTGCTTATGAGTGTCAACCCAGGATTTGGTGGACAGAGCTTCATAGATACGGTCATTCCAAAGGCAATGAAGTTGGACGAAATGCGTAAACGCCTCAATCCGAAATGTCTTATAGAAGTAGATGGCGGTGTGAGTGATAAGAACATTCAAGCCCTTAAAGATGCAGGTGTTGATGTAGTCGTAGCCGGCAGTTACGTCTTTAAACATGCCGATCGTGCAGAGGCCATCAAGAGTCTGCAAATCTAATGCGTACCAAAATCTGCGGTATTACAAGTTATGAAGATGCAATGATGGCAATCGAGGCAGGTGCCGATGCACTCGGTTTTGTCTTTTATGAAAAATCTCCTCGTTATGTCACACTAACGCAAGCCAAAGAGATCATACAAAAACTCCCTCCTTTTGTAGAAAAAGTCGCTCTCTTTGTCAATGTAGATGCGAAGAGTGTCAATAATACTTGTCACGCAGTCGGTGCAACACTCGCACAGATTCATTTTGAAGCAGACAGCTCTTTCTATGATGCACTTACAATCCCTCACATTAAGGTCATACGTGCAAAAGCAAAAGAGGATATCAGCAAATATTCTGATGAGTATCGTTTAGTAGATGCTTACTGTGAAACCTATGGCGGAGCAGGAAAACGTATCAATACAGAGTGGTTTGATGGTGTTGATTGCTCCAAAATAATTTTAGCAGGTGGGCTCTCTCCCGAGAATGTTACATCATTGAAAAAATATGGCTTTTACGGTGTCGATGTCAGCAGTGGAGTTGAGCAATCACACGGGAAAAAAGATGCACAAAAAGTGAAGGAGTTCATAACAAATGCTCATTCATAATATTACACTCGATGCTAAAAGTGTCTCTCGTCTAGCAACCCGAGGGCTTTCACTTAAAACCCTCAAAGACCAACTTGAACATGAACTTGAACTCTCACTTGAACTCTGGAGAGGGCAAGGACTCAATGTCATCAAACATCAAGGCTACTACTACTTTGACACAGCTTTTATACCTATAAAAGACGCAGAATTTTGTATTGTAGACATTGAAACAAATGGCTCAAAGATTGAAAAACATCAGATTATTGAACTTGCAGCAGTAAAAGTGCGCGATGGAAAGATCATCGACAGGTTTGAATCACTGGTACATACAAAACAGATTAATCCCCACATCACAGAGATCACAGGCATTAAAGCTGAAGATACAAAAGATGCACCACCACTTACAGAGGTTCTTAAAAAGTTCAAACTCTTTTTGGGCAATGCTGTCTTTGTTGCACATGATGTAAAGTTCGATTATATGTTCATCTCAAAAAGTATGCAAAAAATCGGTCTTGAACCGCTGCTCAACAGAAGTCTTTGTTCTTTAGCCCTTGCGGAGAGAACGATCGTGTCCTACCGTTACGCGCTCTCATACCTTAATGATGCGCTCAAACTCAATCCAAATGCTACACACCATCGTGCGATGAGTGATGTACTGACAACATACGGACTTTTTCTGCTCTCATTGCAGAATTTAGATGAAAGTATTCAAACGGTTGAGGATTTGATTAAATTTTCTAAAGAGGCTAAAAGATTGAAACGGCCGAAGTTCGACCCTCTTTTAGAGATAAAAGAGGATTAAGCGTTATGCTTGGGGAAGATTTTCCAGCTCTGCAAAAGCGCCTGGTTTTGTAAGTTTTTTATAGCGAAGATCCATACGTTCCTCTTCGCTCATTGCTTTGAGTTTTTTTACTTCTTCTAAAAAGTAATCAGCAATCGCAGAAGCAGCCGCTTCTTTCTCACGATGTGCTCCAATCAACGGCTCATTAATAATGTCATCGATAAGATCAAGATCTTTAAGGTCTTGAGACGTGATTTTCAGTGCATTTGTTGCAGTTTCTACTTTTTTAGGGTCATTCCAAAGAATTGCAGCACAACCCTCAGGAGAAATAACACTAAAGATAGAGTAACGCATCATAGCGAACTTGTCAGCCACACCGATAGCAAGTGCCCCACCAGAACCACCTTCTCCAATAACAATAGAGATAGTAGGTGTTTTGAGCTCTGCTAACTCTAAAAGATTTCGTGCAATCGCTTCGGATTGATTGCGTTCTTCCGCACCAATTCCAGGATATGCACCCGGTGTGTCTATGAGCATCAGGAGGGGAAGATTGAACTTCTCTGCAAGTTTTGCAGCACGAAGTGCTTTTCTATACCCTTCAGGATGTGGCATACCGAAGTTACGTTTGAGCTTATTCTTTGTACCACGCCCTTTTTGCTCACCGATGACCACGACTTTTTCATCACCGATGTAACCCATGTAACAGATAATAGCGGCATCATCACGGAAGTGTCTATCTCCATGAATCTCATACTTGTCTTTCATTATAAGATTGATATAATCCAAGGCATATGGTCTGTCAAGGTGACGTGCAAGCTGTAGTTTTTGGAAATCAGAAAGATTTTTATAGATCTTTTCAACTTCCTTGTCTAGTTTCTTTTTTAACTCTTCAACAGCCGCATAATCATGACGAACCTGCGCAGAGATAATATCTTCTTGAATAAATTTGATCTTATATTCAAAGTCTAAGTATGTAGCCAAATCAAATCCTTCTTAGATTTTTTTGAAAATAATAACGCCGTTCGTTCCGCCAAAGCCAAATGAGTTAGACATAACAATATTGAGGTCTGCTTTTCTCGCGCCCTCTGTTACATAATCAAGATCACAATTTTCATCAGGTGTTTCGTAATTGATCGTTGGAGGAATAATACCATCTCTCATAGCCATCAAACATGTTACTGCTTCAATTCCACCTGCGGCACCAAGACAATGTCCGATCTGGCCTTTTATAGAACTCATAGGAGGACAGTTCTCTTTGCCACCAAGAAGATCTTTTAGTGCTGCTGTTTCATTTTTGTCATTAACTGGTGTGCTTGTTCCATGTGCATTTACATAATCAAGCTTTGGAGCTCCTGCCATTTTATAAGCTGCTTTCATTGCACGTGCAGGACCATCAAGTGATGGTGTTGTAATGTGATTTGCATCACCGCTTTCACCAAAACCGATAATCTCACCATAAATGTTCGCACCACGAGCTACTGCATCTTCATATGTTTCTAAAACAAGTGCCGCGGCACCCTCACCCATAACAAAACCATCACGATCAGCGTCAAATGGACGTGATGCGTGTTTTGGATCATCATTTCTTGTTGAAAGCGCTTTCATAGCAGCAAATCCACCAACACCAACACCAGTGATCGCAGATTCTGCAGTCACGACTAACATTTTATCTGCGCCACCGATCATAATAGTCTTCGCAGCTTCATTGATAGCATGCGTACCGGCAGCACATGCCGTTACAGATGAAAGGTTTGGCCCTTTTGTTTTATGCTCAATAGAGACAAAACCACCAAGCATATTTACAAGTGCCCCAGGGATAAAGAAAGGAGAAATACGTCTTGGACCACGTGAATCTAAAATAACAGAGTTCTTTTCAATAGATGGAAGTCCACCAATTCCAGAACCTGCAGAGATACCAAAACGATCCATATCTGTATCTTCAGGAATCGCAGCATCTTCCATCGCTTCTGCAGCAGCTTTAAGACCTAAGTGAATAAATCTATCTGCTTTTTTCACCTCTTTTGGAGGCATAACAGTTGCCGGGTCAAAATCTTTTACTTCTCCAGCGATTCTTGCTGTAAATTCAGAAGGGTCAAAAAGAGTAATAGTATCAATCCCACATTCACCTTCACATATTGCTTTAAATGCGCTCTCTTTATCATTTCCAACAGAATTTATCATACCGATACCAGTTACTACTACTCTTCTCATTAAACATTCTCCATAAAATATAAAATACTTTTAAAAATTAATCGTTGAATTAACTTCTAAAAATATTTACTTCCAAGAAGCTTTTGCTCCTTGGCTTAGTAAATTGTGATTATTTGCTTTCTATATAGTTAACAACATCTTGTACAGTTTGAATCTTCTCAGCTTCGTCATCAGGGATTTCGATATCGAATTTTTCTTCAAGAGCCATTACTAATTCTACTACGTCAAGGCTATCTGCACCTAGATCCTCTACAAATTTTGAATCTTCTTTTACCTCATCTGGGCTCACGCTTAGTTGTTCAACTACTACTTCTTTAATATCGTCTAAAAGTGCCATTATAGCTCCTGTCTTTAAGTTTAAAATCTCGTAATTATAGCATAATTATCTTAATTAAATTGGAAACGCCAACTTAATTTGAGATAAATATTACGCCATATTCATCCCGCCATTGACCTTGAGTGTCTCTCCTGTAATGTAAGAAGAGTGGTCTGAAAGTAAAAATGCCGTTGCTTCTGCAACCTCAGCCGGATTTCCAAAACGATTCATCGGAATCTTGTCTGTAAAGCTTTTCTTTACCTCATCACTGAGTACATCTGTCATCTCTGTTGCGATAAATCCAGGTGTTACCGTGTTGTAGCGAATTCCACTCGTTGCTGCTTCGATTGCGAATGATTTTGTCATCGCTATCACACCGCCTTTTGATGCCGCATAGTTTGTCTGCCCGCCGTTTCCTGTCTCACCGACAATAGAAGCGATATTGACAACCGAACCGAATTTCTTCTTACGTGCTGCTTTGAAAAATTCACGACAACCGATAAATGCAGATGTAAGGTTTGCATTGATTACAGACATAAAGTCTTCTGTCTTCATACGAAGTGCAAGTTTATCATTTGTAATACCCGCATTGTTCACAAGGTAGGAAAGTTCTCCATCACTCTCAATGATAGTTTTAACGGCATCAATAAATGCTGCTTCATCACTTACATCAAAACCGATGACCGCCGCTTCTCCACCCTCTGCTTCGATCGCTTCTTTTACTGCATCTGCCTCAGCTGCACCACTTCTATAGTTGATCCAAACTTTAAGCCCATAACCAGCCAATACTTTTGCAATCTCTGCACCGATACCACGGCTTGAACCTGTTACAAGAACATTTTTTCCACTAAACTTCATTCTACTTTTACTCCTTTTTTTAATTAAACTAAACTATGATCCATCTCAGCCGGAATCGCTACATCCATCAGCTTGAGAACTGTCGGTGCGATATTATTCAAACCACCATTATCTACTTTTTCAACGCCCTCAGCATCAACAAAACACCATACTTTTCCAACCGTATGATTTGTAAGTACATTCCCTGCCTCATCACGCATCTCTTCACAGTTTCCATGGTCACTTGTAAGCACAAAGGCATACTCGTTCTCTTTTGCTTTTTGCCAAATACGCCCAAGTTCTGCGTCCACTGCTTCCACTGCTTTTTTCGCTGCTTCAAAGTCGCCGGTATGCCCTACCATGTCACCATTTGCAAAGTTGACAACGATGAAGTCATATTCTTCATCCATAGCAGCGAGCACTGCATCACCCACTTCATGGGCACTCATCTCCGGCTTCATATCATAAGTCTTCACATTAGGTGAAGGAATAAGTACACGTGTCTCATTTGCATACGGCTCATCAATACCGCCATTTAAAAAGAAAGTCACATGTGCATACTTTTCCGTCTCAGCCGTATGGAGTTGTCTGAGATTTGCATTGGAGATCACTTCTGCGAGTGTATTTTTCGGCGGCTCTTTTTTAAAGAGTACTGGATAATCAAAACTTTTGTCATACTCAGTGATCGTCGCCAAATGCACTTTGATATCTTTGCGCTCAAACTCAAAAAACTCATCCGAAGCAAGTGCCGTTACCATTTCGCGCATTCTGTCACTTCTAAAGTTAATAGTAAGCACTGCATCCCCATCCTGCATACCATCATAGCCTGCAAATGCTGTCGGTTCAACAAACTCATCTGTCTCCCCTTGCGCATAAGAATGTCCAATGTAGGCTTCCGGCGACATATCTGTCTTTGGCTCGGCATTGACTATTACATCGTAAGCACGCTTAATTCTTTCCCAGCGATTATCTCTATCCATTGCATAGAAACGCCCAGAGATAGTTGCAATTGTTATATTGTCATTCAAGTGCTCTTTTACTTTCTCTATATACTTATTTGCTGAAGTTGGAGAGACATCCCGTCCGTCTGTTATTAAATGCAAAAAGACTTTTTTGCCGTTTTTTGCAGCAATATCAGCTATGCCCATAAAATGGTCAATGTGTGAATGCACACCCCCATCGCTCATAAGTCCTATAAGATGGAGTCTGTCACTTTTAGAAAAAAGTTCCTGCAGTACTGCATTGGACTCGAGTGTTCCTTCTTGTAAGGCCAAAGAGATCTTAACGAGATCTTGATACAGGACTCTTCCACTCCCAATACTCATATGCCCGACTTCAGAGTTTCCCATCTGCCCTTCCGGCAAACCAACACTCAGACCAAATGTATCGATGAGAGAGTGTGGTACTTCATTAAAGAGTCTGTCATACGTTGGTTTGTTTGCATTGTAAAAGGCATTATGTTCTGTTTTTGCACAAAATCCTATGCCGTCTGTGATGACTAATATCGCTTTTTTGCTCAATATAACTATCCTGCTATTAATTATTCGTTTGCGGATTATACTATAATGTCACTTTCATTTTGCAAACAAGAATTAAACAAACAGGAAAAAATTTGCTTTACTGGTTACATAATCTGCTCGACATTAATCTTTTAGGATACATCACTATCCGTGCCGGAGTTGCTTTTTTTATAGCACTTTGTTTAACACTCTACCTCCTGCCAAAATTCATAAAATGGGCACAAAAGACATCAAGCGTACAGCCTATTAATGACTGGGCACCCGAGAGACACCAAGAAAAGCACTCAACACCGACAATGGGTGGAATTGTCTTTATCGGTGCAACACTTTTTGCTTCTCTTTTAACAATTCGAATGGATAACTCTTATGCTCTTGGAGCCATATTAACACTTGTTCTTTTTTCATTCATTGGCTTTTATGATGATTTTGCAAAGATAAAAAAGAGTGAAAACCTTGCAGGCTTCAAAGCACGAACAAAACTCGCTTTGCAAATTATTTCTGCCTTTGTCGTTGCAGCTTTTTTATGCCTTTATGCAGATTTCAACACAGATCTCTATGTGCCATTTCTTAAAAATCCAGTCATAGACATGGGTGTTTTTGCCATACTGCTTTGGATTTTAGTGATCATCGCCACTTCCAATGCGGTCAATCTTACCGATGGACTTGACGGCCTGGCTACTGTACCTTCCATCGTTGCACTGACTACTTTTAGTATCATTATATACATTACAGGAAATGTAAAGATCAGCTCTTACCTTTTAATGCCTCATTTTGAAGTGAGTGAAGTAGCCATCATTGCGAGTGCGCTCATTGGAGCACTCACTGGCTTTCTTTGGTATAACTGTCACCCTGCAGAGGTTTTTATGGGAGATAGTGGTTCTTTGACTATTGGTGCCTTTTTAGGTTATCTTGCCATCATCTCAAAAAGTGAAATTCTTCTACTCCTCATAGGATCTATCTTTGTCATTGAAACCCTTTCCGTTATATTACAGGTGGGAAGTTTTAAACTGCGACAGAAAAGAGTTTTTCTTATGGCGCCCATACACCATCACTTTGAAATGAAAAAGTGGGCTGAGAATAAAATCATTGTTCGATTTTGGATTATCGCTGTACTCTCAAATATATTGGCACTTATCACACTAAAAATACGATAATGAAACTTGCACTTTTAGCTTCTCATAATGGCAGCGCTTTAGATAGTATTTACAGTGCAATTACAAATGAGCAGCTCAAAGACCTTGAGCTTTCACTTATAATCTCAAACAATTCCAACGCAAAAGTCTTGCAAAAAGCTGCTGCTTATGGAATCCCTTCAAAATGTGTCAATGCAAAAACAGCTACAGATCCTAATGAAACTCTTTTTAAAACACTGCAAGAAGCAAGTATCGATATCATCTTTTTAGCTGGGTATATGAAAAAGCTACCTGCAATAATCACGCAAAATTTCAAAGTCATTAATTCGCATCCGGCACTCTTGCCA
>Ga0256829_1002714_pt1 | contig 12892 bp, 16 predicted proteins | sample 131447metaG_FD_185979 | JGI IMG/M metagenome (GOLD analysis project Ga0256829, IMG submission 185979) | Hydrothermal vent microbial communities from Lau Basin, Pacific Ocean - 131-447 | ecosystem: Environmental > Aquatic > Marine > Hydrothermal vents | place: Pacific Ocean: Lau Basin | collected... | reverse complement strand
GATTTTCGCTCATAGCAAGGCGCAATGAAATGAGTAATAGCATCGCTATTGTCCATTTTATTCAACGCAGCTAGGGGTGAAAAGCACAAGTTTGGCGAAGTACCGAGGTTTTTCGAGGTGCCCAATAATTACACTGGTATTTGCCTTAATTCTCTCGAAAAGCATGCGTCATCGGATAGCGACGATCACGCCCAAAGGCTCTTTTGGTGATCTTCACACCAGGTGGTGCCTGCCTGCGTTTGTACTCTGAATTTTGCAGCATGCGCACCACACGCACAACTTCAGCGCGATCAAAACCTCGCGCTACAATATCATCAACACCCAACCGCTCTTCAATGGTTGCCTGCAAAATAGCGTCCAATACATCATAATCGGGCAGCGAGTCAGAATCTTTTTGATCAGGAGCAAGTTCAGCCGATGGTGGTTTATCAATCGTATTTTGCGGAACCATCTCACCATCCAAGTTCATATAGTTGGCAAGTGCGAACACCTGCATTTTATAGACATCTTTAATCACAGCAAAGCCACCTGCCATATCACCATACAACGTAGCATAACCAACTGCCATTTCAGATTTATTACCTGTAGTTAATAGCATACGCCCTGTTTTATTGGAAATTGCCATCAATAACACGCCACGAATGCGCGCTTGAACATTTTCTTCGGTAACGTCAGGTTCAGACTTATCCCAAATTGCAAAGGTATCAGCCAAGCTTTTATCTATCGCTGCAACCCCATCAGCAATCGGCAACGTAATACTTTCAATCCCTAAATTTTCCACCAAAGCATGCGCATCCTTTAATGAATGGTCACTGGAATATTTCGATGGCAACAACACCCCCAAAACATTCTCTGCACCCAGTGCTTCAACAGCAATCACCGCCACCACTGCCGAATCAATACCGCCAGACAAACCAATCACCACCTGTGAGCAAGCATTGCGCTGCACATAATCACGCACACCCATGACCAAAGCCTGGTTTAATTGTTCCATATCATCAGGCAATTCAACTATATTTTTAGCAGCTTCTTCACCATCCCAAACACTTACTTTCTCTTTAAACATAGACGCGCGCAAACATAACTCACCCAGCGCATTGACCGCATGTGAGCCACCATCAAACACGATTTCATCCTGACCACCTACTGGATTCACATACAATACAGGCGCAGAAAATTGCTTGGCACGACGCATTGTTAATGCCTCTCGCTCATGCTGTTTACCCCAATGAAACGGTGAGGCATTAAGATTTAGCCATACATCACAAGTATATTTCTCTTGCTGTTCTGCCAACTCATCTTGCCACAAATCTTCACAAATACCGATACCAATTTTTCTGCCATTCACCACAAAAACCGACTTACTAAAACCCGTCGAAAAATAACGCCGCTCATCAAACACACCATAGTTTGGAAGGTACTTCTTATCATAAATACCGATAATTTTACCTTTCTGGCATAAAATAGCTGAATTTTTCAGCCCATCCTTATCTCGACGCGGCGCACCAAACACACAACAAACAGCACCCGACGCTTGCACAAGCTCATTCACAGATGCTTCAACCACTTGCATAAATACAGGGCGTAATAATAAATCCTCTGGTGGGTAACCAGTTACAACCAACTCTGGAAAAACCACTATCTCACAAGCCTGCGACTCAGCATCAGCCATGATGCTTTTCATCATCGCTACATTGCCCGACATATCACCCACACGTGGCATACATTGCGCCAACATCATCCTCATAATTTCTTCCCAATAACAAACATCGCATCGCCATACGAATAAAAACGATACGCCTTTTTAATAGCATAATCATAGGCTTTTAGGACTTGTTCTTTACCCGCCAATGCCGATACCAACATCAATAATGTCGATTGTGGTAAATGAAAGTTTGTTAACAATGCATCCACCATCTGAAACGTATAACCTGGATAAATAAAAATATCAGTTCGCGCTGCTCCTGCCTGCAATACACCATCCACTGATGCTGCTTCAAGCGTTCTTAAACTGGTTGTGCCAACTGCCAAAACCCGCCGTCCTTGCGCCTTTGCTTGATTGATGATTTGTGCCGCATTTTCAGAAACAACATAGGCTTCTTCATGCATTTTATGGGCATGCACATCATCCACCTGCACAGGCTGAAATGTCCCTGGTCCAACATGCAGGGTAATATGCACAAATATTGCTCCTGCATGTTCCATCTCTCGCATCAATTCTGGGGTTAAATGCAAACCTGCTGTAGGAGCAGCTACAGCCCCATCATGGGCAGCAAATACTGTTTGATAACGTTTTTTATCTTCTTCAGAATCAGGACGATCAATATATGGTGGCAACGGCATATGCCCATGCGCTTCAATGGCATTAGCCACATCTTCCGCTACAAGCTTCACTTCAACACACTTACCATCACGCGATAACACTTCCGCATAAAAATCATCTGAAAATAAAACCTTATCACCCTGTTTCAGCGGTTTATTGGCTTTACCCCATGCCATCCAAACATTGGCAACACCTGTCGGCTCAAGCAATAATATTTCAACCTTTCCACCGCTGGGTTTCTGCCCTAACAAACGCGCAGGAATCACCCGTGTGTCATTGACCACCCACACATCACCCGCTTGCACCAAGCTCGGCAAATCGGCAATACTCGCATCTATAAAACTTTCATCTTCCCAACGCAGCAAACGCGAAGCATCCCTTTTTTCCAAAGGACGCTTGGCAATCAGATGTTCAGGCAGTTCAAAATCAAAATCAGAGGTTCGCATAAAGAGTTTATCTCAAAAGTGGCTTATAAAGTTTTCACACCTTCCGATGTCCCCATCAAGATAACATCAGCACGTTGGTGGGCAAAAATACCGTTGGTCACCACACCGGGCACTTCATTCAAATCATTTTCCAATGCCAAAGCATCCTCAATCTTCAAACCAAACACATCCACAATAATATTACCATTGTCTGTGATAAACCCTTCACGAACTTTCGCTTCACCACCCAGTTTATTGGCAATACCCATCACCAACGCTTCCGCCATGGGAATCACTTCAATCGGCAATGGAAATGCCCCCAAATAATCCACCTGCTTCGTGCCATCTACAATACAAACAAATTTATCCGATGCCGCTGCCACAATCTTTTCGCGGGTTAAAGCACCACCGCCACCTTTGGTGAGGCACTTTTTAGGATCAAACTCATCTGCACCGTCTATATATACCGAAAGGCTATTCACCTGCTGCAACGCATCGTTTAGCTCCAAAACAGGCACACCATGCCCACGTAAACGCTCCGCAGTAACCTCTGAACTTGCCACAGCGCCTTTAATTTTATCTTTAATTGTTGCCAAAGCATCAATAAACATATTGGCCGTCGAGCCTGTGCCCACACCAACAATACTTCCTTCCACTACATAGGCTAACGCTGCTTCTGCAACCTTTTTCTTCATTTCATCCTGTGTCATTCAAGCCTCCAGTAACCCTCATAAAACATCTTTGGCGCAGTATAACGTAAAGGGGCATTTCAATAAACCTCACACACGTTAATATGTTGCCATGTTCAATATAAATGCTGACCACATCATGAGCCTACTTTTCATACTCGGATTTACCCAAATGATGTGGGTTTCTGTGATGCTTGCCAAACGCGGTATTTCACCCAAACTTATATGGCAAAGTAGCATGCCACTATTTGCTATTTGGGTGCTGGCATGGCCTGTTTACATACAAGCTATTTGGCTATGGTTTCCCATCGCTGTTTTCATCACGCTAGCCTTATTAAGCCACACCATAAAACGCCCTTTCTGGCAGTATCTACACGCAATTTGGGGCGGCTTTTCAAATCAAAAACATAGCTTACCTTGGAGCATTTTATCATTGACAGCCTCACTCGCTATTGCCATTGCATTTTTTCAAAGTATTCCAGAATTTGGCTTTGGATTAGCCTTGGCTGCTTGCCTAGGGTTTCCATTAGCCGAACTATTTGACCGCATTCGTCACACGCAACTTGGTTTTTTATTACACCCCGAACAAACCCTACTTGGACACCTCGCACTGATTATTAGCAGTGCCTTTTTATGTGCTTGGAGCGTTCATTTGTATCATGGCATTCCTTGGCAACAACTATTGATCGCCACACTTATTGCAGGCATCGCGGCATCATTATGCCGTGCTTTATTACCACACAACTGGAATCAACCCGCCGCTATACTGGCTATGGGCTGGATACTCTGGCTGCTATAGATTCTTGCGTGTAAGCTTGCCGCATGTCTTATATTCAAACATTGATTGATTTGGCTCTCACCGAAGATGCTGCTTATGAGGATCACACTGCTTTGGCAACCATTTTAGATGTGCAACGCGGGATTGCCCGTATCACTGCCAAAGCCGAAGGTGTGTTGTCGGGCTGCGCCATTGCCAAACAAGTATTTACAACGCTGGATAGCAGCATTCAACAACATTGGCTTAAAGCTGATGCAGACAGCGTAAAAGTTGGCGATGTTATTGTAGAGTTAACAGGTAGCTTGCGCCGCTTGCTTGCTGCGGAACGCACCGCCCTAAATTTCATGCAACATTTATCAGGTATCGCCACAGCCACCCACGCTTTTGTAGAAGTTGTGCAGGGTACAGATTGTGCAATTGCCGACACACGCAAAACCACACCTGGACTACGCCTCTTGGAAAAAAAGGCTGTCATTCATGGTGGCGGCACCAACCACCGCTTAGATCTAGCAAGTGGCATGCTCATCAAAGAAAATCATATTGAAGCCAGTGGCTCCATCAGCGAAGCCATCAACGCGTGCTTTAAACATAATGAAGATATTTGGATTGAGGTCGAGTGTGAAAACTTCGCACAAGTCAAAGAAGCCGTTACTTTATGCCCAGATATTATTTTATTGGATAATATGAGCCCTGCACAAGTAAGTGAAGCGCGATTACTGGTTCCCACCTCTATTTTACTTGAGGCATCAGGCAATATTGGGCTACACAATGCCCGTGATTATGCCCTGACAGGTGTCAATCGCATTGCCATTGGTGCCATTACCCATTCTGCTCCTGCATTGGATTTATCCATGCGTGTACAAGCATTGCAACTAAACCAAGCTGCCAATGATGAAGCCACATGAAATCCGCATCACGTCAACATATTCTTAGCAGGCTTAGCACCGCGAGTGAAGCTGTATCAGGCGATATATTAGCCCAAGAATTGCACATCTCCCGCGCAGCAATTTGGAAGCATATCGATGCCTTGCGCAAACAAGGTGCAAACATTCAATCCCATGCAGGGCTAGGCTATCAACTATGCAGTGATTTCTTTAGTGCCATCACATTGCAAGCCCAGTGTGCTAAAAATCATTGCATCGGCAAGTATATTCAATGTTTTGATAGCCTTGACTCCAGCAACCGCGAATCCATGCGTCAGGCAGAAGCTGGTGCCAAAGAAGGCAGCGTTATTATCGCCGAGCAGCAGAGTGCTGGTCGAGGTAGATTAGGGCGCACTTGGCATACCGTGGGGGATAGCCTTGCCCTTAGCATGATCTTGCGACCACCTTTATCACCCGAACAAGTCCCACAACTATCTTTATTAACCGCCGTTGCGCTACAAGGTGCACTATCACAATATTGTGATGACATTCGTATCAAATGGCCCAATGATTTATTGATTCATGGCGCAAAAGTATCTGGTATTTTAACTGAAATGCGTGCTGAGCCAGGTTTGGTACACGCCGTCATTGTTGGTATTGGCATAAACATCAAAGCCCCCAAACAAGGCTGGCCAAAAGATATTGCACAAACGGTCACAGCTTTACAAAGCCATCATGAAAATACCATATCCCGTTTACAATGTGCTGCATCCGTGTTAAAAAATATGGATTATTGGTATCATATCTATCTTGAACAAGGCTTTGCTCCTATTCGTGATGCATGGTGGCAAGCCCATGCTGCATCAGGCCAAAAAGTCCGTGTCCACGATGGCAAGTCTTATATCGAAGGTATTGCCAAAGCTTTGGATGAAGATGGTGCTTTATTACTGACCACCCAGCACGGAACTCAGCGTATTATTGCAGGTGAATTAGAGCTGTTAGAACAAAAGGTTATGCTATGAGCAACTTACTTTGCATTGATGTCGGTAATACCCAAATGGTCTTCGGACTATTCCAAAATGGCAAACTTACTTGCCACTGGCGCTTATCCAGCAGTGCCCATATCACCAGTGATGAATTAAGTTGGCAATTGCACGGCATGTTTACCCAATTCCATCACGATCCAAAAACCATGCATGGCATTATGATTGCCAGTGTCGTTCCACATTTAGACACCGTATTACGCGAATCCTGCATACAAACATGTGCCTGCCCAACCGCCTTTATTGGCGATTCTGATGTTAAAACAGGTATGGCAGTGGATTATAAAAACCCACGTGAAGTAGGCGCTGATCGTATTGCCAATGCCATTGCTGTACGCGAATCTTATGGTAGCCCTGCGATTGTCTTGGATTGTGGTACTGCCACTACATTCGATTTGATTAATCAGCAGGGTCATTATGCTGGTGGTTTAATTATTCCAGGCATGGATATTGCACTAGCAGCCTTGTGCCAACGCGCTGCTAAGTTACCCGAAGTCTCTATCACAGCTACAAACACGCTGATTGGTCGCGATACCATTAGCAGTATGCAAGCAGGTAGCTATTGGGCGGCTGTTGATGGTCTATCAGGCATTATCAAACGACTGCACGCGCTGGATGAATATCGCGATGCACCTGTTATTGCCACAGGCGGCTTAGCAGAGCGTATTCATACGGATATATCCAGCATCACCTCTTTGCAGCCCCATCTAACCTTAAACGGACTCTATATTCTTGCCGAGCGACATTTCACATCATGAAACGCTTGTTTATGTTCATCTTTATTGCCGCCATGATCAGTCTAACATGGACGGCGTGGAACCCACCCAGCGTACAAAATCATTTGACACGAATCCATATGCCCATTCCCGACATCCAATCACTGGATACTGGACCTTGGCGCGTGATGACGCGCCGCATGATTTCCAAACAAGCCGTTCATGGGATGAAAGTTCGTTTATTGGATGCAGGTTTTCACCCTGAACTCATTCAAAAACGAGAACCTGTCGAGCTACATGCTTTTGATGACCCACATATATTTCAAACACAATCTGCAGCAGCGAAAGTAAAAGCTAAATGGCGCGCCCTAGGCATTGAAGCCGATGTACTCCATCATCTAACCAAAGATGATGAAAAAGTATTTAAAGTCGGGTTGGGTCGCTTTTATATGTCCGAATATGCCGAAAGCATGCAAGAACAACTCAAAAAAAGTAAACAGCCATACAATTACGAACGTCGTACTGTCAGCATTCCAAGTTATCATTTTATTTTTCCAGCCATGACCAAAGGCGAAGCTGAAATTCTATGGAAACGCCTGCAAAATATGGGTATCGCTGATCCTGTCATTATGCAACAAAGTGAGTTTGAAAGACTTTATCCCAAGTAACTATTAGCTCACCACTGATTTCTCTGCTATCTGCGTTAGAAAACACTCATGTGCAGGAGAACAGTACGTTTTTCTGCCTTGATTCCAGATAAATACGCAGCAATCTAAGCAGTCACTATTCCAATAACTATACCAATAAATTCGCAAAACGATCAAATAAATAGTCCGCATCTTGTGGACCCGGGCTAGCTTCTGGGTGGTATTGTACAGAAAAGATAGGCTTTCCTTTTACACATAACCCTTCAACCGTACCATCAAACAAAGAGCGATGGGTAATTTCAACGTGCTCTGGCACCACATCATCGGCTACCGCAAAACCATGATTTTGGCTGGTTATTTCAATTTTTCCTGTGGTTTCATCTTTGACGGGATGGTTACCACCACGATGACCGAATTTAAGTTTGAATGTCTGCAAGCCCAAAGCCTGTGACAACAATTGATGCCCCATGCAAATACCAAAGATGGGCGTATCGGCATCCAACAACTCACGAATGGTATCCACTGCATAGCCCACCGCAGAAGGGTCACCAGGACCATTGGATAAAAAGATACCATCAGGATTCATTGCCAACACATCTTTGGCAGAAGTTTGTGCAGGTACAATCGATACTTTTAAACCACGATCCGCCAATTTTCTGAAAATATTACGTTTACAGCCAAAATCAAAAGCAACTACGTGTTTTTTGATGGTTGGCTGTTTATAAGTTGCCGCATCAATGTCGTAAGTTCCTTGCTGCCATGTTGAAACATGATCACAACTCACCTGCCCCACCAAATCACGCCCTTCCAAACCTGCCCAAGCCTTGGCTTTTGCCACAGCCTCTTCTTCGCTCATGCCATCGGATGCAATCACACCATGCTGCGCACCATGGTCGCGCAAATGCCGCACCAATGCTCGTGTATCAATATCCGCGATACCCACAACAGACTTGGATATTAACCACGCCTCCAAACCTTCTTCGGCACGGTAGCTAGAAGTTTTTCTTGCAGGCGCACGCACAATCAAACCACGTACAGCTACATCATCCGACTCCATATCCTGCGCATTGATACCAACATTGCCAATATGCGGATACGTAAATGTCATGATTTGATCAGTATAGGAAGGGTCTGTCAGAATTTCTTGGTACCCTGTAAGTGATGTATTAAAGCATACTTCACCAACCGTATTACCCGTTGCGCCAAATGCTACACCACGAAAAATACGACCATCTGCCAACGCTAGAATTGCCTGTGTTTCACTCATGCGTATATACCTCGGAAAAAGACTCGCCGCAGGGTATGAAAAACACCGTTAAAAGTCGAGCCTGCATTCATACAAGCATATATTGGAAGTATTGATGTTTAATCTCTAAAGTTAGTAAAACTTAATGGTCTATCAGCATCTATACTGCGTACCAATGCCATAGCAGCCTGTAAATCATCACGTTTTTTACCTGTCACACGCACTTGCTCACCTTGAATAGCCGCTTGCACCTTCATTTTTTCTTGCTTGATGTGTTTGACTATTTTTTTCGCAGTTTCTTTATCCACACCTTGCTTAATGCTCACCTCTTGGCGACGGGTATCACCACTCGCATTTTCAATATCGCCATATTCCAATGACTTGGCTTCCAATTTTCGGCGCACCATCTTGGCACGTAAAATCTCTGCAACCGTATTGAGGTTATTCACATCGTCACCCACCAAGGTGATTTTTCCATCATCCAACTCAATACTCGCCTTGCTGTGCTTAAAATCATAACGCGTAGCAATTTCTTTTTTTACCTGATTCACCGCATTATCCATTTCTTGCATATCCATTTCACATACAATATCAAAACTTGGCATTACTTCATCTCCCAACCAATTCTACAATTTTTACACACAAAACCTTCTCCAGCCTCAAACACAACATGCCTAGCACACTTTGGGCATGATAGCTGCTGCAAGCAACGCTTATTTAACACGATAAACACAGCAATAACTATTACCACACCACTGGGTATCACATACCACATCCAATGCTCTTGCCATATTGCCAAAACAACTGTTGCAACCAACACGGCAGCATCAATCATTGCGATTTTTGAAAATGTCATTAAAAATGGATTCTCAGGAAAGCTTTTATGCTTCACATTTATCTCCTTACGCTATTTGTAAAAAAAACGTTACATTTGCATCATACCTGTATTTTTTCAAGCCTTCAAAAAAATCAATTCAAAAAAACAAATACGAACAGGTAAAAAAGCTGCTAAGATAGGCGAAACAATATCAGTGAGGCTAAGAAAATGCATGAAGAACAGCTCTTTCAGAGATTATCAACAGACACGCATATTGATATTTTTCTAGGCAAATGGACATGCGACATCCCTTTTGGTGGTGGCGAAATTGAACGTGTCAATATATCGCTTACCAACGTTTCTTCTAAATCACATCATCATATCCCCATATTACGTCTACATGCAGGTCATCAAATGGATTTTGAGGCTCATGAGCAGACTCCTGCAGGGCATGCATCTCTGCTAGTTGCGACATGGCTTAACAATCACTCAGTTGATGAGAGTGTGCGTTATGCAGCTGAACTGTTCCTCTGGCAGTGGCCAGGTATTCGACAGCTCGATGACGGCAGTTGGCAGTTGGCAGACTCCGCAATATACGAAGCACATTTAGATGACAAGCTGATTGATATACATGGAAATCAAATATTAAAAAACAAAAGTGAGCTGATTGATTTTCAAGAAAAAATACATCATAATCTAAATCTACAAGTACGCACACTTGGTTTTTGCCGTAAGCATTCACCATGCTTTTTGCTTGATGCCTGCCTACTCTGCCCCGACTTTACGACCAATGCCAATTTCACGCTGGCATTACAAAAACGCTGCGAGGAATTACAAAACAAACACATAGAAGCTGTGGCAAACAACAATCAAAGGCTCGCTAATAGTTGTCATGAGGCGCGAATGAATTTAGAATGCATCCTCTCCACGCTAAGTACCACACCTAATAAAAAAGAGGACAACACCCATGACTAAAATGATTAAAATCCTAGCTATCGATGATGAAGACACAGTACAGAGTATTCTTGCTGCGTTTCTAAACCGCTACTTGGGTGAAAAGGGTGTGCAGAGTGAAATTAAAACACTGAGTGATCCTGTGCAGGGGCTTTTTGAGTTAAGCACCAATGGCGAACAATATTCGGTCATTCTTCTTGATGTACGCCTGCCTAAACTTACAGGTGATGAAATTTACAATAGCCTTATTCATGTAAACCCGAATTTATTAGAGCGCGTATTATTTGTGACTGGTTACCCCGATGATTTAACCGAACGCTTCCCTGATAAATCATTGAATATTCTTCAAAAACCGTTTCGCTATCAAAGCTTCACAGAGCAGCTTGCTAAAATTCTTAAGCTTGACTAAAAACAAACCATAAGAACGCTCATTTAACCGTGCCAATATTGCGCCCTTGGTCTACCAAGTCCTCCGAACAAAAATGGGCAATCACTATTGCCTGCGGGTGTTTTGCTATCCTTATCAGCCTGCCTTTCTTGCCAGAAGGGCATCAGCGACCCGAAGATAAACATGCTAAAGTTGAAAAGATAGCCGTACCTATCAAGCAAGCCACGCCTGCTTACTCACAAAAAACACCGCCTAAAAAAGCAAGTCCTAAAACCATAATACCACATATAAAACAAGAAACTAAAAAAGTTACCGTTTCCGCCAAGCCACATGTAACACCCATACAAATTGCAAAAAAAACTATGATGCCTCATTCATCACAAGCTTATTTTGTCCAAGTCGGCGCATTTCAAGATAAAGCCCATGCCCAAAACCTAAAAAAACAACTTCTAAAAAAACACTGGGCTGTAATCATTCAAAAAAAGAAGCGCTTCTATGCTGTGCAACTTGGCCCTTATCAACAAAGAGAAAAAGCCAATAGCATGAAAAAACAACTCTCTCATCAAGAGAAAATGAACGGGTTTATCACCCATCATGCCTACCCATAAAAAAACACCGGTAAATCACGCATGGATTGCCTTCGGAGGCAATCAGGGTGATGTTCAGGCATGCTTTCATTCTGCTCGCAAGAGCATTGCAGAAAATCCAAACTGTAAGCTTTTGGAATCCTCTATGTTATACCAAACAGCACCGCTTGGGCCTGCTGGTCAAGCCGACTACCTCAATGCAGCCATCGCCATTCACACTTACCTAGAGCCATTGGAGTTATTGCGTATCTTGCAAGATATTGAGAATCTACATGGTCGAATTCGGCAAGAGCGTTGGGGGTCACGCACCTTAGACTTGGATATTCTTGCCTATAACGACCTTCATATAAAAAGCGACACCCTCACTATTCCGCATGAACAACTGCATCTAAGACAATTTGTACTTAGACCACTCTGTGACATTGCTCCCGAGTGGTTACATCCATCCATGAAAAAAAATACTTACGAACTTCTACAGTCCTTACTTGATTCTGGTGAAAAACCACTAGAGAGTGGTTCATTATGGTAATTCAAAAACCCCTAGATCAATGCCATATCGCTATTGAAGGAGCCATTGGCGTTGGTAAAACGACGCTCACGCATAAACTTGCGGAGCGCTTTCATGCCAACACTTTACTCGAAGATGTTGATGACAACCCATTCATTGAGCTATTTTATCAAGATCCAAGCCGCCATGCTATGTCTGTACAGTTATCCTTTTTATTTTCCCGTTTAAAGCAGTGGCAAAGCCTGCAACAACCTAACCTTTTTACCCAGGGGTTAATTAGTGACTATATTTTTGCCAAAGATCGTTTATTCGCCAATATCAATTTATCGGATGAAGAACTTATATTATATGAGCAAGTCGCTGCCCTCGCTTGCACTGATATTGCCAAACCCGATTTGGTAATTTATCTACAGTCTGATTCCAATGTTGTCATGCAACGTATTCGGCAACGTAACTTACGCATGGAACATGGGCTATCAGAAGATTACCTTCATAAAGTGATAGAAGCTTATGAACAATTCTTTTTCCGTTATCAGGATACACCATTATTGGTTGTGCAAACCGATCATCTAAACTTTTCTGCCCGTGATGAAGATGTTGATGCTTTGCTTGTCCGCATTCAAAATATGCGTTCCAACACTGAATTCTGGGCTGAGTGTATCGTTTCTTAAATGTTCATAAGTAGATTCTACTCAGAAACTAAGAAATGCATATATTTCAACAAAAATAATCGCTATGCATTCCATTGAATGCAAGGTGAAAGAGGCTAAAACCTTACAGCAAATGCTTCATTCTTTCTTGCATGCCCAAGAAAGAACCAAAGAAGGGCACCCTAGCAATCTGCTTGTTTCCTTCACTTACATGTTTCAAAAGGGCGCGTGTTACTGCGCTCAACCTTTTGAAATATG